>Ga0209083_1000334_pt1 | contig 72567 bp, 56 predicted proteins | sample AM7aDNAmetaG_FD_184132 | JGI IMG/M metagenome (GOLD analysis project Ga0209083, IMG submission 184132) | Freshwater microbial communities from Finland to study Microbial Dark Matter (Phase II) - AM7a DNA metaG (SPAdes) (version 3) | ecosystem: Environmental > Aquatic > Freshwater > Lake ... | reverse complement strand
CTGCCCCCCGGAAGGCTGAAATTCATTGCCGATGATGCCTCTCTCAGACTCATCATCGGTTCGGAAGAATTACCTGGAGCAATTGCCGGGACGGGAGTCCCTGTTCTCCTCTATAATGAGATGATGGCCAGCAAACAGGAGCACTTGCAAAAAAATGAGGCGGAAGCCATTGCAAAGTCCCCGGGGCCGGAATTTGATGACAAGGGGGATTTAGCTTACGTGATCTATACTTCAGGGACTACAGGCATTCCCAAAGGGGTTTGCATAGGATCTGACCAGCTTCTGAATTATTCAAAGGCAGTGTGGAAGCGGATGAACCTGGATGCCGGGGATTCTTTTGCCATTATCTCTTCCATTGCCGCCGACCTTGGCAACACGATGATATTCCCCCCCTTGATCCATCAAGGAGAGGTGGTCATAGTACCTGAAGATCTTACCACCGATGCTTCCCTGCTTGCCCAATGGTTTGAGAGCAGTCCGGTGGATTGCCTGAAAATAGTGCCTTCGCATATACAGAGCCTGCTTCATTCTTCAAGGGCCGGCAGCCTTCTCCCGAAAAAGCTGCTGATGCTGGGCGGCGAGAAATGCGATGCAGGAATTATCGGGCAAGTGAGGAACCTGGCCCCTGAACTCAGAATCATTAATCATTACGGACCTACGGAAGCCACGATAGGCTCACTCACCTGGGAGATCCCTTTTAAACCTGCTCATAATGCGCTTTCTTTTCCAATCGGATTTCCTTTGGACAATACGGCAGTATATATTTCGGGCCGGGATATGCAACTTGTCCCTAAAGGTATCCCCGGTGAAATTATTTTAAGCGGAAAAAATATTGCCCGGGGATACCTCAACCGGCCGCAGCTTACGCTTGAGAAGTTCGCCGATGATCCGTTTTCTGCAGGTCATCGTATATATCATACGGGAGACCTGGGAAAGATGAATGAGGACGGGTCGGTTGTTTTCCTGGGGCGGATGGACCATCAGATTAAGATCAGGGGATTCAGGGTCGAGACCATTGAGATCGAAGTCTTGCTGAATACATATCCTGCAATTGAACAGGCTGCAGTCCTTGTTCCTGAAAATGTTTCTTCGCTGGATTCTGTGGAGGCTGCCATCAGCCTGAAAAAGGGCTTTGATTTTCATGAGTATGAACTCAGGCAATGGCTCTCATCGCATCTGCCATCGTACATGATCCCTTCAGCTTTCCATGTGACAGACCATTTCCCGATAACTTCGAACGGGAAAACAGATTTAAGGGAGCTGTATCGCATGACGAAGAAAAGCATGATTGATGCAGTATCATCGCTGCCGCCCCGGGACCTTACCGAACTGAAGCTTCTGAATATTTTCAGGGATATTCTGAAAGCAGAAGTGAGCGGGATTGACGACGGGTTCTTCGACCTTGGCGGGCATTCACTCCTCGCCATTCAGTTATTTGCCGAGATTGAGAAAGAGTTTCATGTTCACCTCCCCCTGTCTACCTTATTTGAGAGGGAAAGCGTTGCAAAACTTGCCGAGCTTCTCAGGGCGTCAGGTGGAAAACAAAAACGGTCCGCCCTTGTCACTATCAGGCCAGGCACAGGAAAAAAGCAATTATTCATGGTTCATCCGGCGGGAGGAAACGTGCTTTGTTATTATGAACTTGGCAGGGAGCTGGGCATCAATTTTTCGGTTTACGGCTTGCAATCCGCCGGCCTGTACGGGAAAACCGTGGAAACCGTGAGTGATCTCGCAGGACTGTATCTCGAAGAAATATGCCTGCCTGATTCTATTGATGATGTTGTTTTCGGCGGATGGTCGATGGGAGCTCTCATAGCTTTTGAAATGGCAAGGCAGGTGAGGGAAAAGACGGGTAAAAGCCCGCGTTTGCTGATCATAGACCAGCTTGCTCCACTTGAAGACCGGGGGGGGGCTCCGAATACCGGAATTGACCCAGTTGAACGCATAATGGTTTTTGCAGCCAAGGTTGCTCACCTTGCTGGGCGGCCGCTTGGTATCAGCGTCACAGATTTACAAGGGAAAACGCCAGAACAACAGTCGGAAGTTTTTCTTAAAGCCTTTAAGGTGGTCAACCTGGTTCCGCCCGATTTGGGCTTAAATGATTTTCACGGATACCTCGATCAGATGATACTCCATAATGAGATCACTGCTGCCTGCCGTCCCGGCTTTTTCGAAGGGAAGACCCTTCTTGTCAGGGCCGAAGAAGCCTTACCGCTCTTCGAAGGGGAGGACGGAGTCCCGGAAAGGTCAGCTGATCTGGGTTGGGGAAGCTGGGTCAGGGATAATCTGACGATCAGGGACATCCCTGGTAACCATGTTTCGGTTATTTCACAACCCTATGTCAGAGAGATAGCACTTGCACTCAGAAAATGGATGGATCCCTGAATATGATATCAGCTTTAACTTCAATAGTAAGGTTTTCTTCGGCGAATGAAGAACTTGGGGCCGGCCTTGCTGTCTTTCCTTCACTGACTGAAGAAGAACTTGACAGGAATGTTTCCCTGTTTCTTCATCCTGATGAGATCCGCAGCGGGCTGAGTTTTGCATCAGATGTGCGCCGGCGCTCTTTCCTGCAGGGAAGGATCGCAGTGAAAATGGCAGTGAAAACAATCTTTCCGGATATCATTTCTTCAGAAACAGGATCAGGAAACGGTAGCCTGGGGGAGCCTGTCCTTAAAAACTTTGCCCTGCCTTACGAAGTTTCACTGGCTCACAGTGAAACATGGAATGCAGGATTGTGTTTCCCGTTTTCTGTTCCTATGGGGATAGACGTTGAAACAATTTCTGAGAAAAACGGTCCTGTGATCAGTTCGGTGCTCAGCAATCATGAGAAGGAACTCTGTAAACAGGAATCAGATCCGCTTTGGTTCCTCCATGTATTGTGGACTATGAAAGAAGCTCTTGGCAAGGCGATCAGGCTCGGGTTCCGGGTTCCTGTTGAATGGTACGAGTCAGAGAGTATCCAAACCATCACCGCGGGGAATCAGTTACTCCACCTGTGCAGGTTTAAACATCTGTCGATGTTCACCGCGATTACCCTGAGCCTTCCCCAGGGTATTCTTTCAATAGCGTTCCCGGCAGAAAAGAACCTTGAGCAGGCCATGATCAGGCTGGCCGGATTAAAGCCTATTTCATAAGCTCTTTCACGGCTGCTTCGATCTGCTGGTCATGGCCTGATGAGAGTATGCCGGGGTCATTGGCAACCTTAATATCGGGTTCCAGCTGGTTGTTTTCACAGAACCGGCCATCGGGCATCCGCCATCCACCCATAGGGATACCAAAAACAAGGGTGGGATCGATCTGGCTCTCCCACCATACGAAGGTACCCGTACCCGGAACAGGCATTCCAACTGTCTTTCCAACATTCTTAAGCTTGTAGGCAACCGGGAACAAATGTGCATCAGAATAATTGGACTCGCCAATCAGTACGATGGATGGTTTAACCCATTTGTCGGAAGGTTCGGAGCCCACATACTGCCCGTGAGGAATGATATCAATATATTTTTTCCCGCTTAAAAAATCGGAAAGCTGTTCATGGATGTTGCCACCGCCATTGAAACGTGTATCCACAATAAGGGCTTTCTTTTCAAAGTTCCGCCCCAGGGCCTCTTCAAAGACCACCCTCATGCTGGCGTCATCCATCGAACGTACATGAACATAACCAATCTGCCCGTTTGAAAGTTTTTCAACTTCCTGGCGGCGGTTCTTTACCCAGCGTCTGTATAGCAGTTCGTTGGTCTCGCCTATACTTACAGGCTTCACGCTTTCTTCCCAGCGATCACCGGTCGTTGGATTAAATATTGACAGAAGTGTAAGCTTACCGGTTTTCCGGTTCAGTACACTGTAAAAATCCAGGGTGTCGTTCAGAACAAGTCCGTCGAGCTTTTCAATTACATTACCTGCCCTGACTTTCGATGTGGCCTTGTCAAGCGGTCCTCCTTCAATGACTTCTGATATTCTTAATCCCTGGCCCTTATAGTCGTAGTCGTAGAAAAGTCCAAGGTCGGCAGTCTGGTCTGTATTGGGTTTCCCTGCGCGGTAACCGCAGCCGGTATGGGATGCATTCATCTCACCCAGCATTTCGCTCAGCATCTCGGCAAAATCGTAATTGTTGTTGACATAGGGCAGAAATTTCCTGTAGACCTTATAATAGTAATCCCAGTCGACCCCCTGCATATCCACCACGTAGAATTTTTCTTTGAACTGCCGCCATGCATGGTCAAAAATATAATTACGTTCATCTGCGGGTTTGACAAGCATTTCACCCGAGGTTTTCAGAGGTTCAGCCTTGCCGCTTTCGGCATCTATCTTCATAGGTTTCCCGTCGGCCATAAGGAGTATGAATTTCCCATCAGCCGAAAGCTCCATCTGAACACCTTTAGCCCCGATCTTGGCAAACTGCTTTGTTTCCTTTGTGCGGAGGTCGGTCATCCAGAGATCATTATCTTTTTCAAAACTTGTAAGGTAATAAAGCTTTTCATTATCTTTCGAAAGCAGCCAGTCGCTTACGGGTGAAGTATGAGTTGTGAGCCTGGTCTTGCGTTCGGTGAGGTTTTCCCAATCGATAAGCACCTGGGTTTTTGAAGAATCCTTTACGCTCGTGTCGGCTTTTGTTTTTTTATCTGCTTCCGGTTTTGCCTTTTCATCGGCTTTCTTTTTATCTTTTTCTGCTTTATCTTCCTGCTCTTTCACAAGGGCAAGCTCCTCTTTTGACAGTTTGAACCTGTCAAATGCAGCTTTCGTAAAAAACATGGCATACACATCGGAACTTGAGAGGCCGCCGCCCTGGTCACGGGTGCCGTCACGGTCGCAACCCCATATCATCATCTTGCCGTTGACCGACCATTTGGGGCCGTAATCATCATAGCCGCTGAGTGTCAGGTTATGGATCTCCCCTTTACCGTCAGCAGAAACCAGACCGACTTCAGGTGAGAAGATCCTGTCGGGATAAGAAAACTGGACCAGGAACCATTTGCTGTCGGGCGACCACTGGTAGTATTGGTCACCATCGGCATAGGAGTAATTCACATTTCCCGGCATGATCATTCGGGTCTTTTTGCTTTCCAGGTTGATTACTTTAAGAACCACCCGGTTTTCAAGGTAAGCCACTTCCTTGCCGTCGGGGGAATATAAGGGTTGGAATTCCTCGGCCTCAGTAGCAACAAGCGGTTCAGCTTTCAAAACGGTGGAAGCATAGAAATAGGGCTCTTCTTTACGAACGATTGAAGTTGTATAAACATCCCAGCTGCCATTGATTTCCGCTGCATACACGAGGGAACGGCCGTCGGGGCTGAAACTCACACCGCGTTCCTGGTAAGGTGTATTCGTGATACGCTTCGTAATACCGCCATCCACGCTGCTCACAAAGATCTCTCCCCGGAATACATAAACAAATTCCTTCCCATTGGGAGCAAGCCTCATTTCAGTGAATCCATCATTTACAGGGGTAATGCGTTCCTGAGGGCTGCGGCCGTCGGCATTGATCTTTACACTGACTTTTTTGGGTTCACCGCCGGGCTGCAGAGTATAAATTTCACCGTCATAAGTAAAGCAAAGTGTATTGTTTTTTGACCTGCTCAGGAAACGGACAGGGTTTTTCGAAAAATGTGTGATGGCGGTTGATTTGGAAGGGTCAGCAAGTGAACTTTTATACACATTAAATGACCCGCTTTGTTCACTCAGGTAATAGAAATTGTTGTCGTTGGCGTCGAATACCGGGTTCCGGTCCTCCCCGCTGAAACTGGTAAGCTTCGTGTATTTTGCCGAATTAAAATCGTACACCCAAATATCACGGGCAATAGCGGAAGTATGATGTTTTCGCCATTCGTTTTCGTACCCTTTTATATCTTCAAAAATCATTTTATCGCCTGTGGATGTCGGAATAGCTTCAAGCGCCGGCGTGGGAAGCAGCAAAGAAACTTTTCCCCCGGCAACCGGCACTGTATACAGTTCGCTCATGAGTGAAATCGGGAACTGGGCATTTGATGCAATATCCTGGCGGTAAGCCGAGAATATCACATCCTTGTCATTGGCGGTGAAGCTGCTGGGGACTTCCTTGTTTGAACTATAAGTAAGCCGGGTAGCAGCACCACCGGTTGAAGGCATCACGAAAACATCGAAGTTGCCGTTACGGTCGGAAGCAAATGCAATTGTTTTACCATCGTGGCTCCATACAGGGGAATACTCATACGAATCGGTAAGTGTAAGCGGAACTGCAGTGCCGCCTGCTGACGAGACCGACCAGATGTCGCCTTTATAACAGAACAAGATGGTCTGGCCATCGGGTGAAATTGCTGCATACCGCATCCAAAGCGGATTATCCTGGCAGATTGCCGGGAAAGCCAGGAACAGAAAAAGAGTAAAAGCAAAAACTTTTTGCATGGTTCAGGATTAAAGGGTTTAAAAATTGTTAATATTTCAAAGTCAACAGACTATCCTTTGTCGGGTAATGTTACATGTTTAAGGATTGTGGAGAATACTTCCTGCATATTCAGGGGTTTGACCATGTACGCGATGCATCCGGCTTCAATAGCATTTTGCTTATCGAAATCGACGGAATAAGCTGTTTGGGCGATTATTGGAATTCCGGGTTTTATTTTGAGGATCTCGCGGGCGGCATCATAGCCATTAATGATAGGCATCTGAATATCCATTAAAATCAGGTCGATTTGTTTCTCTTTGCGGCAAATATCAATTGCCTCAAGCCCATTCCTTGCCCTCATGATCTTAGCATTTGTTTTTAACAGAAACCGGTCAAGAACGAAGAAATTATTATCCACATCTTCTGCGACAAGAATTGTTATTCCACTCAGATCAGGAATATCATATACCTGCATTTTCATTTCGGCAGTATTTGCCATCCCGGTATTTCCATTATAAGGTAAAGCGAGGAAAACCGAAGTCCCTTTTCCCTCCTCGGAGGTCAACCAAAGCCGGCCGCCCAGAAGGCTTGCAATTTCTTTCGAAAGCGTAAGGCCCAGACCCAGCCCTCCATATTTTCTGTTACCGGATTCATCGCCCTGCCTGAATTTTTGAAATACCAGATCAAGTTTATCTTTCGGGATACCGGAACCGCTGTCTTTGACGAAAAAGATAATTTCTATATCCGGCAATACGTGGTAGCCCAGTGTGATATGTCCGAAAGTGGTGAATTTAAATGCATTATCGAGGAGGTTTATCAGGATCTGATTCACCCTGACAAGGTCCGATTCAAGCTGTATATCAGTTGAACCACCAGGAAAGAACACGGTAAAATCCACTCCCGAGGAACATAGTGTTTCATGTTTTCTGAGATATTCACGGTGCAGGTCAAGCAACAGTGCATTCACATTGAATGCCGAACGATCAACATCAAACTGACCGGCTTCAATCTTTGAAATATCAACAATGTTAACCATGATCTTCATGAACTGTTCCACTCCGCCAAGGATATAATGCATATATTCATCCCGCTCAGAATCGGTGAGGGCTGTTGATTTCAGCAGTTCATAAAAGCCGAAGATCGCATTTGCCGGGGTTCTTACCTCGTGACTGAGGTTTTGAAGGAAATGCGTTTTCAGCTGGTCCGACTCCATTGCTTTGAGCAGGGCTGTTTTTAAATGTGTAATATCCTGGGTTTGAATGAGAAAGTACAGAGGTTCCCCGGCATGATCCCGAATTATCGCTGTATTATGTAGGGCAAAAATAACCTGCCCGTCCTTACGTATATAACGTTTCTCCATGATATTCCGGGCGGTTTCTCCTGACCTTAGCCGGGCCAGCATTTGATCACTGGCTTCGATATCGTCGCGATGAGTAACGGTAACCTTTCCAGAGAGTAGTTCTTCCTCGGAATAATATAACATTTCGCAGTAGGCTTTGTTAACCTGGAAAAACCTGCCGTTCATGTCAAGAAGGATTATCCCAACAGTGGAGTTTTCATATATACTCTCCAGATGTTTCTTTTGCAGTTCAATTTCCATCTCAGCATCCCTGAGCGGGTGCATATCATAGATGCTTACAATGATATATTTTTTCCCCTGCAAAACTGTTTCATAGCAGGATCGCATCATATGCAAATCTTTTCCTTTATTCCTGATTACATCTTCGCAGGGGTATAATTTTCCCGGATGATTTTTTTCTGAAATACAATCAGTGTTAATATCACAAACTGCAGACTTGCATTTTGACCCTATAAGGTCTTTGCCCGGAGTCCCGAATAAATCCTTTGCAAACTGATTCCCATCAAGAATAGTATTTGTTTCAGGATCAACTATCAGCAAAGCATTATGCATACCTTATAACAGAGAATTACCTGTAAAGATAGAGAAAAAATCATTGTTTTATAAGAAATTTCAGGCAACTGTTTACATTTCCTGTGTTTATAAAATAAAGAAAAGCTTATGAAGCAGGAATACTTCCTTTTCCGACAGTCTGAGCATGGAATCGGACGCTATGCCTTATTGCGAAAACTAAGGTTTATCCTAAATCAAAAACTATGAAAAAAGGAATGTTTTTTGCACTGATCACCCTGGTGTTTGTTATGGGTTCCTGCAGTAAGAAAGACCAGAAAGGCACAACTTCACAAACAAGTCAGACGACCTTATTGCCCACAAAGGCAAGTACTTATGTTGAAATCAATTATCCTGATGCAACCATAGACTATGTCTTAGTCCTGGCAAATTCAAGCGCTAAATTTGTTGTGGCCCTTAATACCACTGAAGAACTCGCATTTACAAGTGAAGGCAGCTTTCTTGGCGATGGCCGTAATTACCATCATGGGAACCAACCCGGTGATAGTATCCCCGGTGACTCGATCCATGGAGATACAACTCATTGCTGGCATCATCATGGACATCATGGCGGCGGACCTCACGGCGGACATGGTATCCCGGCTGATTCATTGTCTTCATTGATTAAAGATTATATCGCGGCTAACTTTGCCGGGTATACCATTCTGCATGCCGACTATGATTCACTTTGCGTGGATGGCCTGGTTAAGGAAGTCATGATCGGTAACAATGATTCCGTACCACCGATCAAGCTTATCTTCAGCGCCACAGATACTTATCTGTTCCAGGCATCGAGGGTACTGTATTCGGATGTGCCCCAGGCGGTTAAAGATTATATAACGGCGAATTATTCATCCTATGAAGTCTGCAATGCAGCGGAGAAGTATATCCTGGCCGATAACAGCCTGCAGTATATGGTTTACCTGAGGCTCGACAGAAGCCACCTGAGGTTACGGATGCTGGCCGATGGAACTCTGATTTGCTCTCAGTAATACTCAATCATGATCATCAGCAAAACCCTCCGATAATTAATTTCGGAGGGTTTTTTTATTGTGCGCCCGGCATGGGCGATAACTATAGGGTGGAAGACCCGAACACACTTGGCAGTAGGAAGTGTTAGCTAAAGGCAAGGGTGTCCTTCGCGAGGAGGAATCTGAAGGAAGCCGGCGGCAAAATCCCGGCCTGATGAACAAGAACTGCATAGTAAGGCTTATGAGGGGAGGACGAGTTTGCAATACAAAACAAAGTCCTATACTGTCCGAACCCCTTGGAGTAAATGCAGCAGGTAGATGGGATGAAAGTTATCGTTCTTACCCGGGGAGACCTGACCAATACGTTGGTGATGATTTTTTTCAGAACCAACAACCTGTATAGTGATGTATAGCAGAATGGTTAGGAGTCAGCAGAAGCCATAGTACCGATTCATTCATGAATGAACTGGGAAGGGCTGAACGTAAAGATGTCTTTAAACTTTGAACGACTTGTGAGCAAGGTAAGGAAAGCAGCCAATCCCGTGAATAAGCGGGACTACCCACCGGAAGCAGGAGTGGAACTCCAAGGTAAGAAGGGAGAGCAGAGCATTGCCCCAGCGTCGACAGAATGCGAAGACAGGAATCGAGTAAATACCGGTATGATGCTTGAACAAGTTCTGGACAGGGAGAACCTGAACTTTGCCTATAAACGGGTGAAGAAGAACGACGGCAGCCATGGAGTGGATGGGATGAAGGTGGATGAACTTCTGCCTTACCTCAAACAACATGGCGAAAACCTCAAGCAATCCATACTGGAAGGAAAGTACCGACCGCAGCCGGTACGCAGGGTTGAAATACCCAAACCGGATGGCGGAATAAGGCTGCTGGGTATCCCCACGGCTGTTGACCGGATGATACAACAGGCGATAGCGCAAGTATTATCCCCGGTATTTGAAAAGGAATTCTCTAAGCACAGTTATGGCTTTCGTCCGGGGTGTAGTGCACATCAGGCCATTGAACAGGCCCAGCAGTATATCAACGAAGGATACAAAGTTGTAGTTGATCTGGACTTGGAAAAGTTCTTCGACAGGGTAAACCATGATAAGCTGATGTATTTGCTTGCCAAAAGAATAACAGACAAGCGGCTACTGAAACTTATCCGGGCGTACCTTGAATCGGGAATAATGCTGGGCGGGCTGGTAAGCCCCAACCGGGAGGGAACACCTCAAGGAGGGCCACTAAGCCCATTGCTATCCAATGTGATGCTTCATGAACTGGACAAGGAACTGGAAAAGCGAGGCCACCGGTTCTGCCGCTATGCGGATGACTGTAATATCTATGTCAAAAGCAAGAAAGCAGGCAACCGGGTAATGGAGAGCATAGGCCAGTTTATTGAAAAGCGATTGAAACTGAAAGTCAACCGGGATAAAAGTGCGGTGGACCACCCGATAAGAAGGAAGTTCTTAGGGTTTAGTTTTTATTATGTCAGAGGACTGGCAAGAATAAGAGTACATGCTAAGTCACTCAACAGGTTAAGAGCCAAACTCAAAGAGCTCACCCAAAGAAGCACCGGTATCAGCATGGAATCCAGAATAGAGAAGCTCAACCGGATTATACAAGGTTGGGTTAACTATTACAAACTGGCCGACATGGGCAAACACTGCCAAACGACCGATGAAGGGGTGCGACGCAGACTACGCATGTGTTACTGGAAACAGTGGAAGAAAATCGGCACAAGGCATGATAACCTTGTACGATTAGGTATTCCTAACTTCAAAGCGTGGGAGTATGCTAATACTAGAAAAGGCTACTGGCACACAGCCAATAGCCATATTTTAGCTTGTACTCTTACCAATGAACACTTCCGCAAGCTTGGTCTTTTAAGTCTTTCCGAAGTTTATTTTAAATCTTTATCTTTACGAACCGCCGTATGCCGAACGGCACGTACGGTGGTGTGAGAGGACAGTGAGTGAAATAATCACTCACTTCCTACTCGATTTCTGAACTTTCTAATTTTATCTTTGCTATAACCAAACCAATATTAAATTCTTTGCCCAGAAAGATCAGCCGGCTAATCCTTTATTATTTCTCGGGGACAGGCAATGCCCGGAATGTGGCAGGCTGGTTTGCCGAAGCAGCGCAGTCCCGAAGTATCCCGACTGAGGTCACAGATATCGCGGCAATAGACAGGAAGCATATCAGGCCATTTCCTGAAGGCGCAATGATTGGCTTTGTATCGCCGACCCACGGGTTTAATTACCCGCCGGTAAGCATGTACTTTATTTTCCGGTTCCCCCTCTCCCGAGGGAACAGGGTATTTCTGATGAACACCAGGGCAGGTCTGAAACTTTCCAAATGGTTTGTGCCCGGATTGAGCGGACTTGCTTTATGGCTCGCGGCCATCGTTTTGTTGTTCAAGGGATACAGTATAGTTGGACTGAGGTCCATTGACCTGCCCTCGAACTGGATCTCCTTCCATCCGGGGGTAAAGGAAAAGGTCGTCGATTCCATTTACGGTCACTGTAAAAGGATCACACAGAATTTTGCAGCTAAGATCCTTGACGGGAAAAGGGTCTATACCGCCTTTCGCGATATCATACAGGATATCCTGATAAGCCCTGTGAGCATAGGGTATTTTTTCATGGGCCGTTTCTTGCTTGCAAAGACCTTTTATGCGAATGAAAATTGCGATAAATGCGACATCTGCATCGATAACTGCCCGGTAAAAGCCATTCTTACAGTCGACAAACGGCCGTTCTGGTCTTATCGCTGCGAAAGTTGCATGCGATGTATGAACAACTGCCCGAAAAGGGCGATTGACACATCTCATGGTTATACCACAGGGATCATGTTCCTGATCAATATGCTGATCATGGCCCTGTTCTGGAAGTGGGTGGCAGCTTTTATTACGGTTCCTTATGACAACGGCTGGGCCCGGGTTCTTGTCACTTTTACCAGGTGGGGATTAACTTTTATATCCCTGGTGGTTTTTTACCGGCTGTATCATTACCTTCTCAGAGTCCCTTTGATCAGGGAACTCTTCTATTATACCTCTTTGACCCGTTACAGATTCTGGAGACGGTACAAGCCGTCGAAAAAAATGATCTCACAGTTGCCCTAACAGGCAGGATACTCGTAGATTTATTGTATCAGTAAGTGTGGATATTATTTAATCTCTAACACATCTCACCGAATTCCCGCATTGTTTCAGACAGGTATGGAGCCAGAGGTCATCGCTGTCGCAGGCAAGGCTTCTGATCCTTGCGAAACCGACTTCACTTTCGGTGGAGCACCACCAATGGCCAATCTTCCCGATACCGATAAAACTGTCTACTTCACGGGAACCTCCCGGCAAGCCGTCGAATCCTGTTTCGTTTGTGCCGGAGCAATGATTTTCATCATCTCCCCACTTGTCGGCGCTTTTCATTGCTACACCGGCTTTTGCACTTTTCCCGGGAATACTGGTAAAAACAAGCCATTCCACATCTTTCGGGATGTGCCAGCCGTAAGGTGACAGGCCCCGGGGATCATTCACCGCGTACCAGTTGTATAATCTGCCGTATTTGCGTCCGTTTTCAGGGTTAAAGTTGTAATAGCACCAGCAGCCTGTTTTACTTTCCCCATAACGATCCCATTCACCAGCTGTGCTTGCCTCCGGTATTGTTTCACCGTTCCGGTAATGTGAAACATTCAGGTTCTCAGCCATCCAGACTTTGTTCGAAATGACCAGGGTTTTGTAATTATTTCCTTCACGGTCTCTCATCAAACGCTGAGACCGGGCAGGATCAGGGCTGCCGAAAAGACAAAGTAAAAAAAGAAATGTTATAATTCTTTTCACCTTTTGCGGATTTTAAGCGAAGATAATAAAAACCCGTTTATTTAATTATCAGAATGTGTAACTTAGCCATTAAGATTTTTTTTCCTTGCACGGTTATTCCAACACATCATTATCTGCCTTGCAGTTGAAGAAATGTTACGACATTGCACCTTCTCGTGTAAAGCAGTATTTAGAGGCCGAGATGGATTTTGCCCTAAGTAAGATCAGCCGTTCGGATGTTGTGCTGGACCTTGGCTGTGGTTACGGTCGTTTGATCCCTCAGCTGGCAAAAAAGGCAAAATTCGTTCATGGGATCGACACTTCAATACAATATTTACTGTTCGGGCAGAAATACCTTAAAAATGTTCATCATTTCTGGCTTCAGCATATGAATGCCCTGAAACTTACGTTCAGCGCCAACACAATGGATGTCGTGCTTTGCTTGCAGAACGGCATTTCAGCTTTTCAGGTCGACCAGCGTGCATTGATCAAAGAAGCTGTCCGTGTGACGAAGCCAGGAGGAATTGCCTTATTCACCTCTTATACAGAAAAGTTCTCGGAACACCGCCTGAAATGGTTTAATCTACAGTTAAAGGCCGGACTGGTAAAAGAAACCAACACGGAAAAAACGGGGAACAGCAGGCCGGTTTGTAAAGAGGATTTTTATCCCTCGGCCCTCGGCCCGAAAAAATTCCTTCAACATGTTCGCTGGATACGCGGGATCCATGTCACCATAAAGGAAGTGGATGATTCCTGCGTGTTTTTTATGGTCAGGAAAGAGAAGTAAAGGATTCCAATATTTATGGGGTTTTAACGGATGAGGGGATGTTTTTCTCCTTGCTCAGTATTTCAAATCCTGTACTGATGGACTCCCCGTACTGGTCTACCAGCGTAAGCCTGTGAAATCCTCTTTCGGGTGAAAGAGCCATCTGGTGCGACTGCTTCGTTGAGCCTATGAACTGATCATCGAGATGCCAGTAGATGATTGCATCCGGATTATGATGGGCAGCTTTAAACACGGTACTTCCGGTTTTCCCGTCCAGATCGACCGGCACATACAACGTACTTCCGTCTTTCGGATAGATCAGGTCCATATTGCGGTTCCCGGCATTCTGGGTACAGCCCGGCCGAAACGGAGGAAGCATCCTGTAGAACGGGTTTTTTGTCCGGAAATACCATTCCTGCACTGGCGGCAGAATAAACCATGAAACATGCTGCATGGCATCGGTCGATTCACATCCTGAGTTGACCTGCCATTTGCCGGTCTTGTCAAGATGGATAAGTTGGTGGAAGGGGCAGGCGGCAGTACGTGTACCTTTTTTCTGAACCCAGGCCGAGTCTTTGAATTCGCAGATCGATGAAGCCCTGTAGCCGCTGTAACGGCAAACGGGAATTTTGACCATCTCTTCCTCCGGTGTACGGAACCATGTGGCGGAAGGGAGGATTTTAAAGATATCGAAAAGTATGGGGGCAGCAACAGCTATTCCTGTAAGCCCCGGCCGGCCTTCCCCTGAGGCATTCCCTACCCATACCGCAACCACGTATTCCGGAGTTATTCCTATTGACCAGGCATCACGGTTACCAAAGCTCGTTCCTGTTTTCCAGGCGATCTTATGCGAAGAGGAAAACTGCTGCCATTGTGCCTCTTCGTCGGGGCGCGAAACTTCAACCATGGCTTCAAAAGTAAGCCAGACCGAAGCTGCGTCGAACCAGGAAGATGGGTTGTTATACTTAAGCGGCTTCAAATCGGGATTGCCGAGCAGAACCGGGGGGTGGAAATCAGCTTTATTATATCCCGGATGATCAGGTGAAAAATGATTCAGGGTTCTCGCCATCGATGCATACATTCCGGCCAGGTCCCATAACTTCGCTTCAGCCCCTCCGAGTATGATTGCCAGGCCATAATGATCGGCCGGTTTGTTAAGGCTGGTCATCCCGATATTTTTCAGAAGATTGTAGAAAGGTGTATAGCCGTATGTCTGAAGCATTTTCACCGCAGGAATATTCAGGGACCTTGATAAGGCCCGCTTTGCAGGCACAGCCCCGTCATAAGAAAGGCTGTAGTTCTCAGGAATGAATCCCCCTATCTGCACAGGGATATCAGGGATCAGGGTATTCGGGAGGATCAGGGCGTCGTTGAGCATGGCAGCGTAAAGGAAAGGCTTCATGATGCTGCCCGTGCTTCGTGGTGAAATGATCACATCAACATCGTTTCCGTAATCTGCCTTTCCCAGGCGGCGCAGGTTGCCTGCATAAGCCAGGACATTTCCCGTATTCACTTCAAGGACGACAGCTGCTGCATTATGGATTTCATTGGCAGCAAGCTGGATCCCGTGCATTTCAAGAATGGTATTAACCCTTTCCTGCAGACCCGCATCGATATTCGTTATCACTCTCTCACCCTTATAACCTTCTTTGACTAAGCGGTTGAGAAGGTGAGGGGCAAGGTTGGGAAGGGCATAAGGTTTTTCTGGCAGGAGTTCGCTTTTGGCGAGCTCACAGGTCCTTAAATCTATCGTTCCCTCCTGCCACAGCATATCGAGCAGGCGGTTCCTTTTCGCAAGAAGGTTACGCGGATTCCTTCCGGGATAGATCAGGCCGGGGCTGTTGGGCAGGACTGCCAGGGCTGCGGCTTCGGCCCAGGAAAGCCGGGAAGCGCTTACCCCGAAATATCTCCATGCCGCCGCTTCCAGTCCAATCACATTGCCGCCAAAAGGCGCATGGGAAGCGTAGAGCCTGAGGATCTCCTTCTTCGAATGCGTGAGTTCCATTAAAAAAGCCAGGCTTATCTCGAGGGTTTTTTCAATATAGGTCCTGTTGCGGTTCTTCCTTGCAAGGCGTATCACCTGCATACTGATGGTACTTCCCCCGCTGACGATCTTATGATGTTTTATGTTAAGAACCGCCGCCCTTGCAAGGGCAACCGGATTAAAGCCAGGATGATACCTGAACCAGCGGTCTTCGTAACAGAGAATGGCTTTCCTAAATTTTTCAGGCACCTCCTCACTTTCAGGAAAGCGCCATTGCTGATCGGCCGAGATCCTGGCTCCCAGCAGTCGCATTTCACGGTCACAGGCCACGGTGGAGGTCGGATCGTTGAACAAATGCCGGGGCCAAAGCAACAGCAGCAGCAGGTAAAGCAGGATTACCGCGACTAACCAGTAATACCATTTTGATAAAAAGAGAATTCGCCGCATTGCAGCCCGCAACCAGTTCTCCTTTTTTTGCATGCCCGCGATTGCTTCACAATTCACCCCGGCCATGTTTATTTCCCTACTTCGACCCAGTGGCCGGGAACACGTGAGTTAATGACGTCATAGTACATGGCCTCGCATTGCACAGGCGGCTGGTAGAAACGACCCTGGTAAGTAGCCATCAGCAGGACCTTAAACGTTTTGGTCTCGCCGGCCTCCAGGTCGAAATAAGTAAGCACCCTGTCATCGCGCACATCCTGGTAAGTATAATCCGATGCCTTCGTAAATGCCGAAGCCATTTCGCTCATCCTCGCATTCATGATCTCCCATCCCGACGGGAAAACCTGTGTGAGCGCCAGGTTCTGGTATGGCCCTAAAAGCCCGGGATTGCTCACTTTCACAATGGCAACAAAATTGGTTCCCTGCTCCAGGCTTCTGACATTGATCTTTTCTCCTTTCAGCCCGGTATAGGATACGTTCAGTTTAAGGTTGTTGTCGGCGGATGAGGAATCCCCGTAAGCCGGTATCCCCTTGATCAGAAGCTTCGCGTAGATCGCATTCTTCCCCCTGTTTGTAACTTCCAGGTTTTGCTTTTGGCCGGGTAACGGGTCAATACCTGAAACAGAGATCGATTTTGCAGTAGTGACATCCACCTTATCTTTACGGTCAATACTGAAGGAAGCATTGATCCCGCTGCCTGCGGAGGAACCGTAAAAATTGCAGAGGGCTATAAGGCAAAAGGCGCTGGTTTGTGTGCTCAGCCATCCCGCCTTGTTCAGTTCTCCTGCAATGCTTTGGGCAAGAGGAGCAGCCTTCGTCTTCATGTTCAGCATCGTCAACACTTCAAGGATCATGGCCTTGTCGCGGAGTTCGGTTCCATAGGTTCCCCACATCTCCACGTAGATCTCAACATTGGTACCAATCCCGTTGACCAGCTGCTGTGCGGCTTCGGGTTTGCCGGCAAGCAGGTATGCCCCTGCAAGTTTCCATTTTGCAGTAAGGGAAAGGTCCTTTTTCTCGAGCAGCTTGTTCATTGCCCCGAGTTCCGGTGCCCTGGCCAGCGCCAGCGTATAGAGGCGGTAAGCCTGTACCAGGTCATTGTTAGCCCAGCTTGCGTTGGCAGTCCATGACACAGCTTTTTCCCTCTGGAAGGATTTCCATGCCTGCATGAAAGCAGCGGGCAGGGCAAAGCCTTTCTTTTCGGCTTCCAGCATGAAATGGCCGGCATAGCTGGTCCCCCAGTCGTCGGCATAAGCCGAACCCGGCCAGTATGCCAACCCGCCGTTAGCCAGCTGGAATGATTTCAGCATCTGGATCCCCGATTTGATATTCTGCTCTGTCGTGGATTTGGTTTCGCTGCTGAGTTCCACGAGGTCTTTCAGATACAGCTGGGGGAATACCGAAGAAGTCAATTGTTCAATACAGCCGTAAGGATAATGGGTCAGGTATGACAACCATTTCTCGAGATTCAGCGAGGGCATCGAAGAAAGCTCCAGGGAACCGCTGTTGGTACCGGGTATCCCCCTGGCGGCAAAGGCTGTATTCCAGCTTCCCCCGGGGGGTATAGCCTTTTCAAACAGATCAGTCACCGGCAGGTTGGGGTCCCTGATATCGATTTCGATAGTGCTTTCGGCCCTTTCACTCCCGCTCAAGGCGAGGATCTTCACTTTGGCAATGCCGGTCATTTCACCCACCTTCAGGTCAAAGTTCACGAGCTGGTCGCCAATACTGAGAAAGCTAAGCTCACGGGCATTTCCCCCGCTGACCTCAAAAAAGTTGTTCACCTCGATGCTTACCTTCACATTCTTAACGGATTTCTCCATCGCAAACACACTTACCGGCAGTTTCACCGATTCGCCCGGGCCCAGCACCCTGGGCAGGGTGCCCTGTACCATCAGTGGCTTTTTCACTGCCGCAGTCTGTTCTTCCGAACCGTAAGCCCCCTTATAGCCTGCAACCACCATTACCCTTACCGATCCAATGTATTCAGGCATCGTGAAGGTGGTGGTTTTCGATTCCCCTTTTTTCAGCTCATAGGGCCCGAAGAACCTTACCATGGGTTTAAAGCGGTTTGCTTTGAGACTGCCTCTGCGCAGCAGGTCCTGGTCGCCGCCTATGCTCAGTATCCTTTGCAGATCTCCGCTGAAAGCGCCCATCACCTGGTCGTAAAGGTCCCAGGTTTTTACGCCAAGCGCTTCCCGGGCGTAGAATACACTCCAGGGATCAGGAGTTTTGAACCGTGTGAGATCAAGCAGGCCTTCATCAACCACAGCGAGGGTAAATGACATAGGCTTTCCCATAGCCTCTTTTACTGTTATGGTGGCTGACTGCATAGGAACAAGTTTGCCTTTTATGCTGATGACCGGTTTTATGTGGGTTTCCGGGTTCTCGACAAAAACGGGAACCACACCGTAAAGCCTTATTGGCAGGTCGTTTTTAGTCTGGGAATGAGGCTGGATCAGGGTTACGAAAGCATAGCAATTCGGCGCCATATCTTCGCTGATCTTAAAACTGATATCGGTGCTCCCTTTGCTGGTCGGGGTCCAGAAGGATTTAAGGACCTCCGAACCGTTCTCAACTGTAAGCAATGCCCTTCCATCAGGGGAGGTTGGGATAGTAAGCTTCACGGTCTCGCCCACCTTATATTTCGGTTTATCCGTTGTAAGGGTGAGCATCGAGGCCGCTTGTTTTTCGCCCCCCGGCATACGGAAATAGCCGGGCCAGTCAACATACACCACCTTGCCTGCCATATGGCCCGACGATCTGTCGGTTACCTTGATCAGGTATCTTCCCCATTCTTCGTAATCAACCCTGAATTCATAGCTGGCTTTCCCGTTGACCGTTTTTACAGTTGCGGAATCGACCGGCCGGAGGTGGGATGTGGAAACAAAATCTGCGGAGCCCTTTTCCGAATCGTCCCACCACCATCTCCATTCCAGTTTAAACACTTCCACTTTCAACTTGTTCGAACTAATGATGTTCCCGTCGGGGTCGACATTCACAAGACTTATATTATAAGGCTTATCGGTATAGAGCACACGTTCACGGGCCGAGGGAAGAGGTACACTGAGGCCGGCAAAGGAAACATAAGGATAGTAGGGAATCGTAAAACGGTCTATAGAAAAATCTCCCCCGTCTTCAAACACCTTGGTCTCGAAACTGGCATTGAGCACGCCGGGCGCGACATTAGTCACATGGATCACCGGAGTAATGGTTGCTTTTCCTTCCTCATTCAGCTTCCCGTCGAAAACACTGATGTTTTCAGCTGCAAATCCGGCGGTGGGGTTGTCGAAAGTGTAATTCGGGAACTGTTTGAAGGCCGTTACCGACTTGGTAAGCGTAAGGTTTACCTGTGCTTTTAAACCCCTGGCTATAGCCCCTGTGAGCCAGTCGGCCTGAAGCATCACAGGAGGGATCTTGTTCTTTTGCAGGTAAGCTTTGTTAAAATCCATCCGGATCTTCAGGCGGTTTGGCTTTACCGTCTCGATTTTAAGGGTCTTCTGGAACTCGGCTCCTCCAACCTTCACCTTCGCAAGCCAGTTCCCGGTATGAGCAGCGGGAGGCGTCGTCGTTCTGAATGAATAGAATCCATTAACGGAAGAAGTAAGTACCGAACGTGACACCATCTGCCCGCTTGGATTATAAAGTGAAAGGCTCACAGGGTGGTTTGCCGGGAGCTTCCCGGTTTTGTCATCCAGGATGAAAGTCAGGTAAATCGAATCTCCCGGCCTCCACACTCCCCTTTCACCGTATATAAATCCTTTAATGCCTTTCTGAACGGGCTCACCTCCCACGTCAAACATGGATAGCGAAACCGAATTGCCTTCTGCCAGTTTCAGCCAGGCCTTTTCTTTGTCTTTATTCGCCACTGCAATGAAAGGCCTGGAATTCAGCCTGATCTCAGCCATGCCATCTCCGTCGGTGGAAGTTTTTCCAATCTTCTGTTGCTGGTAATTGTAGAATTCAACCTCTGCACCAGAAACAGGTTTTGAAGAGATCAGGTCAGTGACAAAGACCCTGAACAAATTTCCGCTGCCCCCTTTCGCGATCATTCCCAGGTTTGAAGCAAGAACATTGCGGTTGGCTGTTTTATTGAAGTAATAAGAAGCCTTGCAGGGATCATCCTTTTCGTTCCACCTGTAATTTTCCCAACCCCCGTTATCATTCCCTTCTTCATCATAGCTGTTATAATAATTCCAGCTTTCCCTGTCGTTCTCTTTTTCGGTATTTCGGATGAAGACCATGTCGGGGGTTTGCTTTGTTTCTCCGGTAGTACATGGATAAGTTGAATATTGTTTCTTAAAGCTGATGTTCACTGAATAGATAGCCCCCGGTTCAGCTTTGATCAATGTCGACATATCAATCGAGAAACGGTTCCATCGCCCGTAATCTGCAACACCGTTCAGGGGGATGGTTTTATTCACGACCACTCTTCCCACCCTCGAGAGATCATAGTTTGTCCCGAGTTCATTGATCTGCAGGAACTGAAGAATATTATTCTCATAAATGCGGATAACCTTTACGTCGGCGGCCTTCAGATTAACGGCCTCAAAAGGGATCAGCATATTGTTTGAGGAAGGCATGATAACCCCCGTGCCCACAAACCTCACATTGGGCTTGTTGCCTTCGGGCGATAAATTCTGAACAATACGTTTACCAAGTTCTTTCCCCTGGCAGTTTCGCAGCGAGGGCTCGATACTCAGCCGGGGACTGCCTTCCATTTCGGCAGGCGGATAAATGATCAGTTCATTATCCTGGATGGAGTACCTCACCGTGCTTAATTTGCCGATACGGATCAGTCCCTCGAGGTTCTGGTCATGCTTCAGGGGATCAGTGAACCTCAACAGGAAACAAGGCTCACCGGCAGCGACATTCCGTAATTCCAGCCATTTGAAATCTCCGAGCGCTGCGATCTCTTCGGTAAACTGCTTATCGGCGGCGGCGACTATCGAATTAGCGTTCCAGTCCAGCTTTACAGATGAAGCCTGGGTACTGCGGATAATGGAATCGACCTGAAAATTATGCTGGTTGTTTTTGGAGTCGTGCTGCCAGGTAACAGGCAAATTCCTTCCATCCTGCTTTGCCGTAAGCATCAATTCCACTTGCTTGTCGTCGGCCACATCAGCGGTAAAAACAGTTCCGGTAAGTTTTTCTTTTGACAGATCTGCCTCGGAATAAGCTTTATGATTATCAATGGTCACATCAAAATCCTGGCGTATGGTCTGAAACTGGAACTCCATCGTTTTCATCGAGTCGGGGACGGTGAGCAGTTTTGACAGCAGGAACTGAACGGTATAGACCTGGTCGGGGGGCAATGGCTCATCGGGCCTGAATTCTATCGTACGGCTGTCGATCCAGTATGATGTTCCTTTAATTGAAGGTTTGATCTTCAGGAGATCTTCCTTCATCGCGACAATCAGTGAGGATGAGTCAACATAATCATCAGCCATTCTGATTTTAATTGTGGAATGGGTTGAAACCAGCCCGGAGGTAAAAGCCTGGACATACTGCCTGAAGGCTGAATTGACATGCATCAGCGGTCCTTTTAAAGATTTGCCGTTGAGCTGGATGAGAACCAGTGCAACCAGGATTACCAAAGCAGGTATCCCAATAAAGAGCAAAAGTTTTTTTCTGGGTGACATAAGGCGGGATTTTGCTGAAAGGTAGCAATAATTTCATCTTAATATAAAAATTGGCGATTAGAATTTCCCGAAAAATCCTATCACTTTTTGCCGGTTCACCGGATTAAGAAAAAAGAACAACCAAGTTAAGTTAAAACTAAACATCAATGATTATATTTGCATTACAAAAGATACCTGAAGTTTCCAGGAGGATTAGTGTTTTTAAACTTTTAATTAATGAGAAAAGCCCTTATGACGAATTCGAAAAATTGATTCGTAAAGAGACTACATACAGAAAGGAATTACATTCAATCCAGGTTCGGTTGTCAGAGATGGCGGATGGAAAATTGTTGCCGGAAATGAAATTCAGAAATATTACAAAGAAAGGAGACCCAATTAAGGAATATGAAATTAAAACTCGAAATCTTCGTGTTTACCTTTTTCATGAAGAAAATATAGGCCGGATCATTGTGACTGGCAGTAAAAAGGGTAAGCAAAAGATTAATATCAGATATTTTAGGAACATAAAACAACATTACATATATCAAAAAATACATTAATATGATATCGCAAAATGAATTAGTTCAAACTCCAGAATACTGGATTGAGACAATACAGAATGAGTTATTCAGAGAAGTTCACAACTACCTGAAAGAGCATGGATTAAACCAAACACAATTTGCCGAAAAACTTGGTGTTTCAAGAGGATATATCTCACAGATTTTAAATGGTAATTTTAATTTCACATTGTCTAAACTCGTGGAAATATCACTGGCGATAGGAGTTGTCCCAAAAATATCTTTTAATAAACTTAATGAACCCAGTAATCAATTCCCAAAACCCCCGGTTCAATACAATCCACAAAAGAGGCAAATTAAAACCCAGCCTGCGCTATGAAAAAATCTTTCTTTTTCGCAATCAGCATGTTACTTTGCTGCAGTTACTCCTTTTCCCAGCAGTCTTCCTGTATGACCGACTTTGACTTTGTTGTTGCCAAAGTTAAATCTGATTACCCCGGTTATGATGTCAAGATCAGGGGGGAAAAGGTGGCGGAACTTGCCCTGTTTGAGCAGGAACTCCGCAAAAAGATAGTATTATATCCCGATTCCTGCGGGCTTTACCTGGATGAGTATTGCCGGTTTTTCAGGGACCATCACCTCAAGGTAAGAAGAAACCCAGGTCCTGACCGGGAATGGGTGCAGGGTGATACTTCATCTTACGGGAAGAATATTGCTGTTGACACCAATGAGTTGTTTTCAGGAACTGCCGGTTTGAAAACCATAGAAGGACTATGGGTTTCAGGCTGGGGAGAGCTGGCCGTGGTGAAAGACCAGGGTAGTCGTAATTACCTGGGTGTTTCGGTGAGCATGGCTCACTGGAAACCCGGGCAGGTGATGTTTGAGTTCAGCCCGGAGGGGCAAAGCGGGCTTAACAACAACAGCCATCCGCAGGCCAATGATACTGCTTTTAATGTAATTGAGCATACGACCTGGAAGGGCGCCAAGACATCGAAGACCAGGGCCAGCCTGCATCTTAACCGGCATATCCTTGAAATTCATGACCAGATGTTCCTTGTACGGAAAACATCGTCTGCACGCAATGACATAGCCCTGATCAGATCATATTCACCCCTTTATCCAAACGGGGGTAATATTTATTTTACATACGGCATACTCAGCGACAGCACTTTCTTTATCAGGGCCAACAGCTTCGACGGGTTTAAGGATCAATTGGAAAAAACCATCAGGGGCCACTGGAACGATATTGTGAGCAGGCCAAACCTGGTCATCGACATCAGGGGCAACGGGGGAGGACAGGATGATGAGTGGCAGATGTTGTTCAGCCTGATCTATACAACTCCGTATTTCAGCAAAGGCGTTGAATGGTACGCATGTGAAGATAATATCAAAGCTTATGAAGATGATATTAAGAACGGAACTCTGAGGGGTGGGGAAGAAGGATTGAAATGGACGAATGCACTGCTGGCCGAGATGAAAAAGAACCCCGGGGGGTATGTGGTCCACCCGATGATGGGCAAGGATGAAATGGTAAAAGAAGATACTGTTTACAAATATCCCAGGCGGGTCGGTATCATCATCAATGAGGGCAACGGATCCTCAGCTGAACAGTTCCTGCTGGCGGCAAAAACAAGCAATAAAGTCACTTTGTTTGGCGATACTCATACCGCAGGTGTGCTTGATTATTCCAATTCAATCCCAATTGATTTACCTTCGGGGAAGTACTACATGAGGTATCCCATGACACGTTCACGCAGGCTGCCCGACAATCCTATCGACAATATCGGTATCAGTCCGGATGTGATCATTCCTTATCCGCCAAATTACCAATTGTTTGATAAGCTTGATGTTTGGGTGGAATTTGTAAAAGACTGGCTTGAGGCGGGGGAAAAATAATCAGGAAAAATATTTGCCTCTGTTTCTGAATTTTGTCAGGCGATTTGTATGAAATTATTGTATCATCAATTTCTTAACCTCAACCCCTTCCCTGGTCTCAATTTTTACCAGGTAAATGCCTTTTGAAAGAATGCTTAAATCAAGGTCAAACAGATATTGATTACGGAAAATATATTTCATAAGCTGTTTCCCACTAATATCAAGAACACTGATCATAGTTTCTTCCGGCCACTTCCTGTTGTTTTTAATTGAAATTCTGGTACTCGCAGGGTTTGGGAGTATTGTGAATGTGATATGAGGTGATCCGGTTTCTTCAATAAAAACACCTCCTCCGTTGGTGGTTTTTAATATGGTTCCATAATTACCCACCGCAAACCCTGTATTAATATCGGGAAAGAATATTGAGGATAAATAATAAGATGTGCCGCAAGATAACGAAGTCCATGTTTTGCCACCGTTTGCAGTTTTCAGGATAATCCCGTAATCCTCCACAACATAACCATTATTGGCATCAACAAAGTATGCTGATCTTAACTGGTATAATGTACCGCTGTATAAAACATCCCAACTGGAACCTCCATTGACAGTTTTGAGGATTGTTCCGCGCTCACCCACCACATATCCCGTATTAAGATCGGTAAAGAAAATTGATGTCAGATAACTGTCTGTTCCACTGGATAAGGTTGACCAGCTATTACCTCCATCGGTGGTTTGTAAAATGGTTCCGGATTTCCCTGCTGCATAACCGGTGTTAACACTGATAAAATTAACTGCAGCTAAATCATTCGTCGTTCCGCTTGAAAGCTTTGTCCAACTTGTCCCTCCATCGGTTGTTTTTATAATGGTACCATTCCAGCCTGCCGCATATCCCGTATTTGTAGTGGGAAAACATATTGAATACAAGGGATCTGATGTTATAACGGACAATGATATCCATATACTGCCACCATCAATTGTTTTTATAATGCATCCATTCCAGCCAGCGGCATATCCAGTGCTGCTATCGGTGAAACAAACTGATGATAAATCATTCGTTGTTCCGCTTAACAAAGTATTCCAGTTTGAACCTCCATTGACGGTTTTAAGGATAGTACCCGCCTGGCCAACAACATAACCCGTACCGGCATTTATGAAGTAAACCGAAGCTAAATAAGCCGTTGTTCCTTTGGATAGTTCGTTCCAGGTAATTCCTCCATCCAGTGACCGTATAATACATCCTGATTTTCCAACGGCGTACACGCTATTCCCATTATTAAAAAAGACTGCCGAAAGATCATGTGGAGTTATACACGATAAATCATTCCATCTCATCCCTCCGGTGGTTGTTTTTATTATAGTTCCATTCCAGCCTACAGCATACCCTGTGCAATCATTGGAAAAATAAACTGAAGTTAAAGAATTTGCTGTTCCTCCCGAAAGTGGAGTCCAGATCGTATCTCCCGGCAGCGTTTTTAAAATAAGCCCGTAATCACCCACTGCATATCCTGTTCTGTGATCTGGAAAGCAAACGGAATTTAAGTTATAAAGTGATCCATTGTGCCACACTTTCCAGTCTGAACCTCCATTTGTCGTTTTTATGATTATTTCACCTTCGCCAACCGCATAACCTGTATCTGAGCCGGTGAAGCAGATCGAATGCAACCATTTTGATGTGCCGCTTGACAATTCAACCCAGTTGTTGCCGGCATCTGTTGTTTTTATTATCGTTCCATGTTCACCTGCGATATATCCGGTATTTACATCGGAAAAAAAAACAGATGACAAGCCATCGACTGTTCCACTTGATAATTCAACCCAGCTTAGGCCTCCATTAATGGTTTTAAGGATTGTTCCAGAGTCACCCACCAAATACCCTGTATTAATATCTGTGAAATACATTGAAATGAGGGAATTGGTCGTTCCACTGGATACAATAGTCCAGCTTGAACCACCATTGATTGTTTTTATTATGGTCCCGTAATCTCCAATGGTATACCCTGTATTGGTATCTGTAAAATGAACTGAGGATAAGGAATTGCCTTGCGGTAATGGGTTTTGCCAGGTCCATTGGGGATGTGCAGCTAATGAAATCAGAGATAAACAAATAAACCAGAAAACAGATTTCATTTGTCTTTCAATTTTTAATCCATTTCCCGTATTCTTTCACCAGCAAATCCTGAGCTACTTTGTAGATATATAGTCCTGAATTAAGATACCTGACCTGTAATGAATTCCGACCAGGAATTAGCCTGTTGCTAAGAACCTCCCTTCCTGATAAATCATATAAATGAAAAACTGCATATTTCATTTGTGTTTCAACATAAAGCAGGTCATCTCCGGGATTGGGATAAACTATAACTTCATGCGACTGGACAGGGGACTGATTATTGATGCCTGTTACTATTCCGCCAGAGTCGAGCTTGAGAATGTATAAATCACGTTCCTGATTTTGGGTATTCCAATCATAAGAAGCAGCACCGATAATGCATCCACCATCGGTTGTGGCGGCCATGCACGATACTTCATAATACATATCTCCACCATAATATTTCTCACCGGTCAGATTTAATGATGAATCAAATCTGCCAAGTAAAATATATGATGGGGATGAAGGGAAATGTCCATAGATGCATTGATTTGCGACACCAGTATAGTATATATTATTGACATTCAAGAAATCCATATTTAACAAATACCCAGGATAACTAATTGTATCTTCAGGGCCGATATAATTCTCTTTTATTACCCTCAGATCTGTGTCAACTTTCAGGATGCCTAATTTATCTGTCCTGATTGTTTGAGTCTGATATGTCCTTTTTCCGGTTAAAATAAATTCATTATTGTTAATATTTTTAGAACTGAAATACATAGCAAGATCTCTTGGAATACTATCGATATGTGTTACATTAAATAAGTAATCAAAAGACAGAATCTGTGAAGCCGAATTAGTGTTAATTAAATAATGTCCAAATATCATCATGTAATAGCCGGAATGATCAGGTTTTTCAGTCATAGAAAAAGGAAAATTCATCGTAGGATTATCATAGAAATGATAAGAAAGCAAATCTGTATTCTGAGAAAACTGATAGATGTAAATGTTAAATTGGTAAAGAGATTCACCGTTACAACCGTAAACAATCAAATTACGAAAGTGATCAAGAATTATATGACTGTCAATAGAATAAGAATAATTTGTTTGGAACGCAGTATCATGAATTATTACAAGAGAATCAGTAAATGTCAATAACCATAAATAATATATTCCTGCTGACGATGTTTTAAATCCAACTCCGGTAAAATAGCCATTATCAAGTTTTATTAAACTTGTTAAACTGCATGTACCACCGGAATTGACAACCGTTCTTGAACAGATAGTATCTCCGTTACTTCTAAGTCTGTATAAAATTGCATTGCCGGGCCCTTCATTAATATGTGCTCCTGCTGAAATAATGAATCCTCCGTCAGAAGTCTCTATAATACCGGATGGGGTCTCGTCTTGTTCACTAATATGCCTAAAGAGAAAGCTATTCTGTGCTTTAGCGTATGGTAAATTTATCATTACGAGAAAAGTCACTAAAATGGGGAATAAATTTTTCATATAAATATAATGAACTTGTAAATATGGAGCATTCCTTATAAGAAATGCTCCAATATTCTTATCTATAATGGCAATTGATTCCCTCCTTGTATAAAGACACCATATTTTACTGTGCCGTGAATTAGGTAAACAGTATAATTCATTGGATAAATCATATCCCCAGTTAAATCAAGGCTAATAAAACTTAAACCATCCGGCCTTGCTCCAGGATTTAATCCATTTTCCGAATCGTAACAAATATGTTCAGCGCCATTAAGATACCAGTTCATCTCAAAAGGCGCTAAGCATAGGTGACAACAGGAAGAAGTAGATACATTCTCATATAGATAATATTTGAAATAGCAATCAGATCCTGAGTGATTTGGATTTGTAAAATCTTCTGGAAAAATATTAGAAAAAACGATTGGCGGAGCATAATATCCGTTTGATAACCCCTTTCTTAACATCACATGCTGTTGAATTTCAATTGCTGCGTCAAGATTTGTCTGACCAGAATATGGCCCACATTTTCCCCCATAATTTCCCCCCATATTCCACCACAACCAATAATCCGTGGTATCGAATCTGCCAAGTTGAGAATTTCCATAAATAATAACTGAAACAGCTTTAACATTAATCTGATCCGATTGCTCGCTAACCGAACTTACCTCCACGGCAATAAGATTTTTATTTGAACTCACGATTTTCATATATGATACCCGGATACTGTCGATTATGGCCGAATAAATTGATCTAATATCAGTCAAAGCTACCTTTTTATTATTACAGTGGATAGTAAAAACGGTTGAATCAATTTTCTGAGAATCCCCATGTGCTGATGCTATCCCATGGGTATAGTTTGATGCTGCTTCAAGGTAATAACTGGTGCTATCAATTGGGATACTGTCAGTTGTCTTAAGAGAATTTTGAACTCTGTCGGTACAGTACTTTACAACAGATTCAATTTTTTGGATGTTAATAGGGTTTGATTTTTCTTCAGTAGTAGATGTTTGATTTTTTTTACATCCGATAACCAGGATTATCAGTAGAATCACAACCGATAATAATTTCAACATATTCGTTTTCATAGTGTTAAATTTGTTAAGTGAGAAAAGATATTTCAATTCGAAAACTTGGCCATTTCAACACTTTTTCAAGGATACGCATCCTTCTCAGCATTAGGTATTGAATTGGATAAATGAGTATCTTTGCGCTACCTCCTTTCTTTAACTAATGATCAACGGTTTCGAGATCATTTTGTTTCCAAATTGCCAAGGAGGTTTTTTTAATCCGGTTTGCAGAATTCATCGTCCTTGGCTTGAAAAGGCAAACAATTCAATTTATTCAGAAAGCCTTGTGAATCAATCCACACAGATGACAGGACCGAATTATTTGTGGTAATCGAAACTCCCCATTCTCTATTGTCAATTTCAACAGACAGGGTTTCACCACAAAGGACTCTGTAAGGACCTAAAACACTTTGGTGATTCAAGCTATAAATTAAAACATTGGCATAGCAGGTAACAGTATCTGATTGTTGGGGAGCATTAATATGAACGTGAATTACACGTTTCCCATCGCTATTTGAAGGGGTCGTCTCCTGGAATAATGCAGACGTTTCGACTAGAACGTTAAATGATGGAATCACATGTGGTTTATGATTTTGTCCTGAAATCTGACCATTAATAAAAAGTACCATCGAGAGCATAGTAATAACGGTTGGTTTCATATCTTATAATTTAGTGAATATAAATCGCCTCTAAGTACACTAAAAGAGCAGTACTTTGCAACAGTATAAATATGCTTCAGAAATTGCATATTTCTGCCATAAAGACGCGGATCAAAAAATGTAATAAGCAGGCAAACAAAGTGTTGGAATCTGATTTGGGTGACGGGTTCCGCCTCCCGGATTGATTTTAAATGTCGCAAAATGAGCCACTGCCTGCCCGGATAGGAAAGTAAATTATAAACTCAGATAAGTGTTTTTTCAAGGAGGATTTTAACCAGTTCGACAGTGGTTTTTGCATTAAATCTGTTTCTCAAACTTACCAGGGTCTTTTCAATTTTGTCAGAATTTGAATTCAGAATATCGGCAATTTCTTTATGCGTCTTACCTTCCAAAAGAAAAGTTAAGATTTTTAATTGAATTGGGGACAATGGATATTCAATCCATAATTTTTCATCGGATTGTTCTGCCTTGCTAGTATTACCCAATGGTAGTGTAAACCAGCTGCCCCCGCTAGCAATACGTTCAATAGCCGATTTAATATCATGCCTTGATGCATCTTTATTCACAAATCCTTTAACCCCGGAAACCATCATTTTACGTATCCATTCGGGAGAATCTTCGGTGGAATAAATAAGTAGGGGTTTATCCGGATGACGTTCATTCAGCATTCTTACATTTTCGAGCGGCTTTTCGTCTGGTATCCAGAGATCAAGAATTATGATGTCGCATATCCTTATTTCATCTGAATTCAAGGCCGTATGAACGTTTATTGCCGAACCTGCAATTTCAATTAAATCCCTGCCTGGCCTAAATAATTGGTGAAATCCGGAAGTAATGATAGTTTCATGATTGTCGATGACAAATAATCTGATTATCTTCTTCTGCTCCTCCATTTATTTGATCTTATTTAACGGAATGGATATGGTCCATCGCGTACCTTTTCCCGGTGAAGAATCTAAAACCGCCTTCCCGTTAAGAAGATTTGCACGTTCAAAGATATGCATTAGTCCAAGACCGGATAATTGAACATCCGCCCTGTTAAAACCTTTACCATCGTCCTCATACAATATATAAAAATTATCAAATTCTTCAGAAATAATGATACTGACATTTCCGGTTATGACATGCTTACCTGCATTCATCATCAATTCCTGCAATATGAAATACAACTGATTTATGGAATCTTTTGGTATATCAGGATCCTTATCTGGAAGTTGAAGTTTCACGACCAGACCCGATCTTCCTTGGAAATCGTCCCTAAGGCTCCTGGTCAGCTCGGTAAACGTCATCTGTTCCCTGATGAGAGGGTTAAGGCGATGTGAAATCTGCCTCATTTGCCGGGTCGCTTCGGTCAGTTTTCCGATCATGGACTTTTTCATTTCCTTATCGGGGAATTCCATGCTTTCAATTTGTTTCAATAAAACCGACGTCAAGGGCCTTATGGTATCATGAAGCTGCATCGACAAACGCTCATGTTCTTTTTCTTCAATTGCACTGAGACGCTTTGCTGTATTGATTTCCTGGATTTTCAGTTTTAATTTTTTGCGCTGAATCCACCAGAGAAAAATTATAACAATCAGAATAATGGCCATTCCAAGGAAGAAGAGCCATATATATAAACGGTTAAGCTGATCATGTTTGGCTTTAATCTCATCCTCCTTTTTTTTAATCTCGATCTCTCTGTTTTTGGCTCTGAATAAGGCATTTAATAAACGCATCTGGGATCCGGCTAATTGTTGTGATGCCTCAATCCTTGTCTTCATGGATTTCTTCTGAAAAAAATAAGCCTGATGAAAATCTCCTTTTTTCTCTAATACTTCTGAATAGGATTCATAAGCGGTAGAGAGCCAGTCAGCGTTCTCTGATTTCAATGCTAAGGGTATGGCATGGTCACGAAGACATTCTTCAGCTTCCTTCGTCTGGTTGTTTTCAAGATAAATGCATGAAAGATTATTATAGGCTCCGATCAAGACTTCAGAATAGTTTCCTTTTTCTGCAATAGTTATAGCTTCATGAAAAAATTTTATTGCAGTGTCTTTCTGTGAAGAGCTGTTGGCAATGTTTGCCAGGATTGTACAGTATTCCATCTCAGCGCCTTTGATATTTTTAATGTTTTCTAATGCACGATTCATTAATTTCAAAGCAGTATCAGGATTTGTTTCAAGGTTCGCAAGATTTCCGAGGATCACCCCAATCTGATGGGATAATTTAAATTTTTCTGCAAGTTGTAGAGATTGTTGGAAATAGGAGCGGGCCTGATCAGGGTTATTAAGATCTTGCTCAATGGCGCCTAGCTCATTAAGGCAATTTGAAACAACTATATAATTCTTATTTCTTTTCGCTTCCCCCATAGCCGAATCGTATAATTTCAAGGCCTCTTTATAGTTGAACGCTCTGAAATGAAGCATTGCGATTCTAAATAAAACAAAGGGTCTGAGAGTGTCATTTTTATTTAAAAAAATGATTTTCAATGATTTGTCAAAATAATAAAAACTTGAATCTTCGTTCTGGAACTGATAAGCATTTCCGGTTCTATAGTAATCAAGGGAAAGCTCGGAAAAATTTCCCTGGACTTCGGACGGTTGTTTTTTATTGCAGGAATTCATTACAACCAGAATGCAGGCGCACACAAATTTCAATGACAAATCAGTACTCCAGGTAATTTTCATAGCATGAGAGATTCTCACTCCTCATTCCTGTCCTCATGCCTTAAAGCAGCATACTTGCCCACGAGCATCGAAATGATGATAGCGATATACATCTGGCCGGTAATGGCAATGAAAATAGTGAGGGAACGCGCGTATGGCTGAACAGGTACGATGTCTCCAAAACCAGTTGTTGTTAAGGTTACAAATGTGAAATAGATGAAATCGTGACGATTGACGACAGCTGATGTATTGCCGGAACCGGTAAAGCTGAATGCCGTGGGATCGGAGCCGTATATAAAACCGACAATTATCGAAAAAATAAGTCCTATTAAAAGATAAATGATAATGGAATCAAGAATTAACCTGAAAGTGACCGTTTTTGAAATTGCAAGGTGTTTTATCAGCGTAAAAACAACGATCGCGAAAAATACCAGATTCAGAGAGGATGACAAATAGAACAACATTTTCAATTTAAAAATGGCCGAGGTCCAGGTCACAATCACAGCCCCGATGGATAATGGAAGTATTACTGGATGCATCCTGTCGGAAATCAAATAGCCCAGCAGAAATATCAGGGTGAATGCAATATCATAAATCATTTTCTGATAGGCCGGGGAAAAAACCGGAATAAAAAATACAGTAAAAACTACCATCGAAAGGAAGACGACATTCCACTTTATACTCTCCCGAAAAATATTTTTAATTAAAAAATTCATGTTCCCCGAAATTTGGTTCTTCAAAGATGCAGAAATCACAGAATAAAAACAAATATTAAAAAAATAGTTTACAAACTAAGTATTTAGTTGTATATTTGTAAATTGAAAAGCAAAAGCTCAGACCCTAAGATGAACGATGTCATACTAACAGAGATGCCTGACCGCGACCTGACGAAAGCCGAAGAACAGATCATGCAGGTACTCTGGGACCTGGATAAAGCCTTGGTGCATGACATCCTCAAAGCGTTTCCGGAACCCAAACCCGCGTATAACACGGTCTCAACGATAATCCGAATCCTGGAGCAGAAAGGTTTTGTGGGGCATAAAGCTTACGGAAGGACACATGAGTATTTTCCATTGGTTTCGAAGCCGGATTATACGAAACGGTTTTTCAGGCATATGATCCTGAATTATTTCGGGAATTCCTGTCCTTCGCTGGCTTCATTTTTCACCCGTGAAGAAAACCTGAGCCTGAAGGAGCTGGAGGAGATAAGAGGACTTATCGATAAGGAAATTAAGACCAAAAAAGCAAAGACATGAGCGCGTTGACAATGAACCCACTGAACAAACGCCGCTCCTTAATCCGGGCAAAAAGCAAGCTTTTCTTTGCATGGCCTTTGATCATTACGGTGACGATCTTTGTTGCAGGGATCACTTTCAGCATCAAATCCTATGCCCAGTATAATCAATATAACCAATATGAAACACAGGCAGGAACGCCTGCATTAGCGCCTCCCCGCCATCATAATCCTCCACAGGATAAAAAGGTGAAAGACAGTATCAAAGTATATCAAAAGATTGAAAAGCAACCGGAATACCCTGGCGGGACCGATGCAATGTTCAAATTTATTTTTGAAAATATGAAGTATCCGAAGGAGGCCAGATCAAAGAACATTGAAGGGAAGGTGATTGTGAACTTCACTGTAAGATCCAATGGTTTGGTTACCGATGTGGAGACGATGAGAGGAATAGGCGGAGGTTGTGACGAAGAAGCTGTACGCCTCGTAAAACTAATGCCGAAATGGAAACCCGGAGAAGACCTCGGAAAACCTATTGATGTGAGTATGATAGTTCCGGTCAAGTTTTCACTGGACACTATAAAAGTAAAGAAGTAGCGAGGGGGTGCAAAAGAAAATATACAGTCTGGAATTGCTGGATGATGGAGTCCCTGCCTCTTTCATGATAAAAACGATGGAGGAAATTGCCGACCGCCAGCAGGGGATTGCCGACGATCCGCATCGTCATAATTACTATTCGGTGATCTGGCCGTTCAGCGGATCGGGAAGGCATGTTATTGACTTCAATGAATATCCCATTTTGCCGCATCATATTTTCTTTGTGAGCCCAAGACAGGTTCACCAGATCATTTCCGGCCCTGAAACCACGGGGTTGGTCATATTGTTTACCCCGGAATTCCTGATGAAAAACAGCATACAGGAAAATTTTATTTCAAACATCAGACTCTTCCGCGACAGCACTGAAACTCCGGCCTTGTCCATGACTGAGCCTATATTGAAAAACATTCTTCAGTTTGCCTCCGCGATAAAAGAAGCATACACCTCAGAACAGGAACTGAAATACGAAACAATCGGGGCATACCTGAAGCTTTTCCTTATAGAATGCAATGGGCACTGCAGTCTCATCCCGGACACGAATACACAAAACGCAGAGGTCGGCAAATCAATTGTGCAACGATTTAAGAATCTTGTGGAAGCCCGGTTCCAGCAATGGCACCAGGTTAAGGATTATGCCGGCGCCCTCAACGTGAGCCCGAACTACCTGAACGAAGTTATCAAATCAACAATAGGCATCCCGGCTAAGGATTTTATCAGGAACCGCATCCTGCTTGAAGCCAAACGGACAGCCGTATTTACGGCGAAAAGCAGCAAGGAAATCGCATTCGAACTGGGCTTTGACGATCCTTCCCATTTCAGTAAATTCTTCAGGACAGGCGCCGGCCAGTCTTTGCTGGCATTCAGGCAGACACATTCGGGGTAATAGTTGTTCTTCCACTGTAAAATCACTCAATAAACCGGAATCAGTCTGGTTAACCATGATTTCTACAATGCAAACCATGGTTTTTACCTTTCCGGTGAAGCAGGGCCGGATTAATTTTGCCGTATAATTAAATCAAGTATTCACCAGCGGAACCAACCCGGCCTTCACAAAGATTGATCAGCCGGTAAATCGCAGAAAAAGAAACATCATGGAAACAGTTAAAACAACATGGGCTATTGACCCTTATCACTCAGAGATCCTTTTTAAAGTAAAGCACCTGGTTATTTCAACAGTGAGCGGTAAATTCGAAAAATTTGAAGGTTCTGTCATCACCAATGGCGATGACTGGAACAATGCTGCGGTCGAATTCTCGGCCGATATTGACAGTATCAATACTGGTGTGGGTGACCGTGACGGCCATCTGAAGTCAGCCGACTTTTTTGACTCGGCAAATTATCCGAAGCTTACCTATAAATCGACTTCTTTTACAAAAAAAGGCGATAATGAATTTGTAGTGAAGGGCGATTTGACTATTCGCGGGACTACCCGTACTGTTGAACTGAAAGTTGATTTCGGTGGGATCATGAAAGACCCATATGGAAATATCAAAGCCGGTTTTGAGCTTAGCGGAAAGATCAACCGTAAAGAATTCGGACTGAATTGGAGTGCGCTTACCGAAGCCGGTGGCATGGTCGTCGCCGACGATGTGAAGCTTTCTCTTAATGTGGAACTTGCAAAAGTCCAGTAACCAGGGGAGGTTTTATGAAAACCATCATACACAGGGGGAACAGCCGTGGACATTCGGACTACGGCTGGCTCGACACCCGGTATACCTTCAGTTTTGCCAATTATCATGATCCCGCCAGGGTTCATTTCGGGGCTCTGAGGGTTATCAATGACGATGTTATTGACGGAGGCGGAGGGTTTGACAAGCATCCCCACGATAATATGGAAATCACCACCATTGTGACGGAAGGAACACTGGAGCACAAGGACAGCATGGGGCATACCCGGCAGTTGGGATCCAACGAGGTCCAAGTCATGACTGCAGGTACGGGGATCTTTCATTCCGAGTACAATGCTGATGCGAAGATACCGGTAAAGCTGTTCCAGATCTGGGTTTTCCCTGAGCAAAAAAACCTGAAACCCAGGTACGACCAGAAAGTCTTTGACCCTTCGGAAAGGAACGGGAAATGGCAAAGGCTGGTATCGCCTGATGAACCAGGCGCTCTTATGCTGAACCAGAAAACATGGTTTTCCAGGATCAGCTTATCCGCAGAAAACAATACTACCTATACTTTACATGATGCATCTCATGGAGTTTATATTTTTCTTATTGAAGGGACTGCGGATGTAGCCTCTGCCAGGCTTGAAACCCGTGACGGCATAGGAATATCAGAGATCTCTGAAATCAGCATAAAGGCCGTTAACGATTCAGATCTCTTACTGATAGAAGTACCGATGCAATGGTAAACTCTGATGGCAGATGTCAGATTTCAGATATCCAGTTATCCAGCATCCTCTGACCGTGCGTCGTAATGATGGATTCAGGGTGAAACTGCAATCCACAGACATTATAATTCAGATGTGACAGGCCCATGACAGTACCGTCTTTGGACCGGGCGATCACATCGAGGCAGGGTGGAAGGGAGGCTTCCGCAACGGCCCAGGAATGATAAAGCCCGACCTTGGCGCCATCCGGGATTCCATGAAAAATATAATGTTCAGGGCGGATGATGCTGATGCTGCGCGGCTGGCCATGGACCACTTTGGGCAGGTTGAACAGCTCCCCCCCGTAATGCAGGGCGATGGCCTGATGGCCGAGACAGATACCGAGGATAGGTTTGTTACCTGCGTATTCCCTCAGAATATCGAACATGGCAGGCTGTTCCTCAGGCAGTCCGGGCCCGGGAGAGAAAATGATCTTATCGTAGTTCTCCACATCGGGCAGATGCAGTTCATCCGACCTTACCACATTAAAGCTAACTTTGCCGTTATTACGCAGAAGTTCAACCAGGTTGAAGGTGAAGGAGTCGTGGTTATCGAGCAATAATATCTTCATGCAGAGGGGTGAGGCAGTCAGTAAAATTAATGATTTTGCTGTCAGAAGCATCCCATTCCTTTTCGTGACCGATTTTGAAGGAAAGAACACGGCTGTGATGAGTATCGAGGAAGCCACCGCCAACAAGGTTTTTTTCAGTATTGGCGGGGAGAGGAATTTCAGTAATATTTCAACGGCCTTGAGAAATCCGGGCTTCATTTCTGAGCCGGCAGGTAAGGGTACGGAAGCAGATGACTCCGGAAAGTTCAGCTTCATCCCCCGTTTGGTCAATGTTGAAGTCTACCGCAAAGCATTCGATAAGGTAAGCTGGCACCTGAAGCGGGGCGACACTTATCTGATCAATCTCACGTTTGCAACGGAACTTGACACGGAACTCAGCCTTGATGATATTTTCCTGCGCAGCCGTGCTCCTTATAAGCTTTTATTCGCTGATGATTTCGTTGTGTTTTCCCCCGAACCTTTTATCAATATCAGGAACGGCATGATCAGCTCAAACCCGATGAAAGGGACAATTGACGCTTCAATCCCCAATGCGGAAGAGAGGCTGCTGACGGACCCGAAAGAGTTATTCGAACATAATACCATTGTAGATCTGATCCGCAACGACCTTTCGATGATTGCCTCCTCGGTAAAAGTTGAAAGGTTCAGGTATATCGAAAAGATCAGTACAAACCGCAAAGACCTGCTTCAGATGAGCTCGGAGATCAGCGGGATAATGCCTCCCGGCTGCCTCAGCCATCTTGGAGAAGATATTTTTACCCTCCTTCCTGCCGGTTCGGTAAGCGGGGCGCCCAAGGGAAAAACGGTACAGATCATTAAGGAAGCGGAGGCCGACGGACGTGGTTTCTACACCGGTGTTTTCGGGTATTTCAATGGGCGGGATCTCTCATCCGCAGTTATGATAAGGTTTATTGAGAAGGCGGATGGCGTGCTGAAGTTTAGGAGCGGGGGAGGGATTACCGCCCTGAGCGATTGTGAAAGCGAGTATCATGAACTCACAGACAAAGTATATGTGCCGTTTGTTTGAGACTATCAGGATTGAGAACGGGCAGCCACAGCATTTAAGATGGCATGAAGAGCGTATGCGGAAGTCGGGGTTGGGGGTTAGGGATTGGGGGCTGGGGGTTGGGGATTCGGGATTGATTCCGTCAAATTCCTTTTCGCTCCGGTACGGAACCCGTCACTGGCTGGAATCGCTGTTGCAGCTTCCTGCAAACATGAAAGAAGGGATCGTTAAATGCAATGTGGTCTATGAGAAGGATATCCTTGAAATAAGTTATCTGCAGTACCTGAAACGCCCGGTCCGGAGCCTGAAACTGGTATATGCCGATGCAATTGACTATCATTTAAAGTATGCTGACCGGACTGCGTTGGATGCATTGTTCGCATTAAAGGGCGATTGTGACGACATCATTATTGTGAAGGACGGGCTGATCACCGACAGCAGTATTTCAAACCTGGTATTTTATGATGGGATCCGTTGGTGCACCCCTGAGCACCCTCTTCTTGAAGGGACATGCCGGGCCAGGCTGATCGCAGGAGGGCAGATCGAACCTGTCAGTATCAGGCCGGAAGACCTTAATAAATACTGTGGCTGCAAGCTGATCAATGCGATGCGGGAGATGGGGGAGGAGGAGGTTGTGAATATCGAACATTGCCACTCTTGAATTCATGATCACCCCGTCTCTTTAACGAAATTGATTGACAATTGTCGGCAGCTCTTTGTATATTTGATATCAGGTTGATATAAGATGCAAAGAATCATCATATTCTAATCAGGTACCATGAAAACACGACACCTTGAAAAATCAATGGTTTTATTGACGATTGGAATTGTCATTTCCCTTACCTCCTGTAAAAAAAATAATACCGACACTTCGCAGGACCAGTCTATATTTAAGGAAACAACATACTGGGAGTGTAACCTGGCCGAATTTAATCCGGATACCACCCGGTATTTTTATCTTTTTTCCCTGACCAGGAATGGCAACCTGCTTACAGGAGAGGTTTTTGTACGTGATTCTTCCGAGCTGAAACAAGGGGTAATCAGCGGTTTAATAGGACAGGACAGCATTTTTATAACTGCTGATTTTGATCTCAATAAACTGGATTTCTCGTTCAAAGGAGTCGTGGAGGGTGAATCAGGTCAGTCAAGCCTTGCCGGATCGGTCATGTCTGGCCTGCCTGGCGCCGGGGTCAACAATGAACTGCTGGTAGTGGTAAGCCCCACTCTGGATTTTAATTGCCCGGATGTTTTTCCCGATAATCCGTCAGTATTCAGAAAAGTCAGTTCTTCGGAACATCCGAAAGACTCGGCGGTCATTTTTATCCACGGTATGACCGGGGATCTCACGCATTGGGATGCTGTAATCAAACTCTTATCTGCTGATTTCAAAAAGCGCCATGATGTGTATGTGTATCAGTATAACTGGAAAGATTCGATCATGACGAACGGGAGGATATTGCTGGACTCGGTACTGGCAGCCGGCCTTACCAACCCGATTATTGTGGCCCATTCCATGGGAGGGCTGGTGGCAAGGGCTTACATCGCGAAAGGAGGTCCGCTTGCAACCCTGGTTGCCCTCGGAACTCCCCACCTGGGAAGTCCGCTTGCCACCCTGGTAAAACTGCTCTGCTTTATTAATTTCCCGGGGCCCAAAGACATGGCTCCCGAATCAGCTTGTATTAAATCATTACTTGCCAGTACCATTGATGCTCAAAACAGGCAGAAGTATATTGTTTTTGCGGGCCAGATGAAAGGGAGTTTCAAAATCGTGAATCACCGCCTGAAATGGGTCTGGGCTGAAGATTATTACGATATCATGGACAAAGTTGGCTTTGATGCCTTTGTCCTGTTTAAAAGTCCTCCCAACGACGGTCTGGTACCGCTCTCTTCAGGGCTTTTTGAAGGGTACCCTGTTAAGGAAAGGAACCCCGTACTCGAATGGGTTGATCACAAGAACCTGCGGAACCCCGTGATTTCCACCGAAGTGATGGACTATATCAATGCGCTGTAAAGACTTATAGAGGAAGGAAGTTCTTTCAGTACCGATTTATCCCGGATTTGAGTCTGGAATCGGGGTTTTATCGGCAAAACCGGGGTCTTTATAGGTTAAAAAATCCCCTCGGATAGATTTTAGCTCAAAGCAGAATTGATTTTCGTAATTTTACAATCAGAACGAGGTCCCCTTATACGGAATTATACCGGAAAAAGCCGTGAACCTCTTAGATTACATCATATGAACAGGAAAGCACTACTGAATATCTTTCTCAGCCTTATCCTTATTGCAGGAGTTTCATGTTCCGGGAATAAAAAGAAGAAGGAAGGAAAGGAAAATCCCTCCATTTCCTTTATTGAAGGGTATGTCGTCACCCCTTCGGTTGTCGATGAAACGATCGGAATTTCCGGCACTTTGCGACCCTTTGAGGAAACCGTTTTGATGCCCGAAATGCCGGGGAGGGTTGTGATGGTAAACCTGCCGGAAGGCCAGCTGGTTAAAAAAGGGACATTGTTGCTGAAAATTTTCGACGGGGATCTTCAGGCCCAGCTGAAAAAGGCTCAAACACAGTATGAGATCGGCAAACAGATTCTGGACCGGCAGGCCGAGCTGCTGAAGGTTGACGGCATCAGCCAGGTGGAATATGATCAGCAGGAATTACAGGTCACATCGATACTGAATGATATAGACCTTCTAAAGGCGCAGATCTCAAAAACGGCGATCCTGGCGCCCTATGACGGAGTTATAGGCTTGCGTAACATAAGCCTTGGCGCCCAGGTCACACAATCAACACCCATTGCCACCATCCGCGAATCGGACAAGCTGAAGCTTGATTTCTCGGTTCCTGGCAAATACAGTTCGATGATCCACAAGGGAACCAAAGTTAAATTCTCAGTGGAAGGTGATGAGAAAAAATATGATGCGGAAGTCATGGCTACAGAAGAAGGGATCGACCTGAACACCCGTAACCTGAAGGCAAGGGCAATTGTTGAAGCCCATGCCCCGACGCTTACACCCGGAGCTTATGCAAGTGTTGAGCTCAGGTTGAGCGAGAACCGCAATGCGCTGATGATCCCCACCCAGGCCATTATTATGAAAGAACGGAGCAAGAGCGTGATCGTGAGCCGGGGAGGGAAAGCGGTTTTTGTCCCTATTCAGACAGGAGTGAGGAAGGCCGGGACTCTGGAAGTCATCCAGGGACTGAGTGCAGGGGATACAGTTGTTGTCACCGGCGTACTTTTCATCAAGCCTGATATGGAACTTACCTTTGCGAAAATAAAATAAGGGATATGACCATTTCCGATTTCGCGATAAAACGCCCTGTTGCCAGCATTGTGATGAGCCTCATTATTGTGCTGTTCGGATTTGTTGGTTTTTCATTCCTGGGGATAAGGCTTTACCCCGCTATTGATCCTCCGACTATCAATGTCCAGACAACCTATGCCGGTGCCAACTCCGATATTATTGAATCGCAGGTCACTGAACCGCTTGAAAAATCTATAAACGGGATTGAAGGCGTTCGTTCCATTTCTTCCTCTTCTTCTACCGGGTCCAGCAATATTACCGTGGAGTTCAATGTGGGAGCCGATCTTGAAAAGGCGGCCAATGATGTGCGTGACAAAGTAAGCCAGGCAGCAAGGCTCCTTCCACAGGACCTTGACGCTCCTCCTGTTGTTACGAAAGCCGATGCCAACAGCGACCCCATTATCACTGTTGCTGTCCAGAGTACAACCATGAATCCCATGGAGCTCAGCGATTATGCTGAAAATGTTCTTCAGGAGAAGCTTCAGACCATCCCGGGTGTAAGTTCCGTCATGCTTTACGGTCAGAAGAGGCCGGCCATGCGTCTCTGGCTGGATCCCAGGAAAATGGCTGCTTACAACCTGACTGCCGAAGATGTGAATACCGCACTGATGAAAGAGAATGTAGACCTTCCCGGGGGCAAGGTCAGGGGCAGGTCCACCGAACTTATTGTGAAAACTTATGGCCGGCTTACCACCGAAGATGATTTCAATAATATGATCATACGGCAAACGAATGACCAGCTCATCAGGCTAAGCGATATCGGTGAAGCTTCCTTGGGGGCAGAAGTTGATGAAACCGGGGTAAAACTGAACGGTGCCACCGGGATTTCCCTGGCCCTGGTCCCCCTGCCCGGATCAAACCAGATCGCCATTGCAGATGAGTTTTTTAAACGGTTCAATGAGATCAAGAAGAACTTACCGCCCGGGATGAAACTGGATGTTGGTTATGACAAGAGCAAATTCATGAGGCAATCGGTGACGGATGTGGCCGAAACGATCCTCATTGCCATTGGGCTTGTGGTGCTTATTGTTTTCCTTTTCTTCAGAAATACGGTTATAGCCCTCAGGCCGCTAATCGATATCCCGGTATCCCTTATCGGCTCATTTTTCCTGATGTACATTTTCGGGTTTTCGGTAAACGTTCTGACCCTGCTTGCGATCGTGCTTGCGACGGGGCTGGTGGTTGACGACGGCATTGTCGTCACCGAGAACATCTATAAAAAGCTGGAACACGGGATGGATAAATACCAGGCGGCTTTTGCAGGTACCAGGGAAATTCTCTTCGTGGTCATAGCAACGTCACTGACGCTTGCTATCGTATTCATTCCTGTTATTTTCCTCCAGGGATTTACAGGCAGGTTGTTCAGGGAATTTGGGATCGTGCTTGCCGGCTCAGTGCTGATCTCTGCCTTTGTATCCCTTACACTGACACCGGTCCTGAATGTGAAGATGGGCAGGGCGGATATCAAGTCCCTGAAGTTTTACCAGATAACGGAACCATTTTTTGCCGGTCTTGACAAAGGATACCGTTTGCTTCTGAGCCGGTTCATGAAACGCAAATGGATCAGCCTGGCCGTCCTGGGAATGTGCTTCCTGCTGGTATTTGTCCTGTTTAAATCGATCAGGTCGGAGCTGGCCCCACTCGAAGATCACAGCATTCTCAGAACAACTATCACTGCACCTGAAGGCACTGATTTCGATTATATGGAAAGGCTGGTCAATAGAATTTCCGATACATTAAGTAAAAAAGTACCTGAAGCGAGATTGATTTTCGCAAGGACAGGTTCCGGCTTTGGTAACACTTCCACCAATACCGGCGGAATCAATATTTTTCTGGTCGAGCCTAACCAGAGGAAGACCAGCCAGCAGCAGGTCTATGACAGGCTTGTTAAGATCTATAAAGGATTTCCTGAAGCCAGGATCATTCCCATTCAGGAGCAGACCATTTCAACTTCCCTTTCTGCAGGATCCCAGCTTCCAGTGCAGTTCGTTTTGCAGAACCTTGATTTCGATAAACTCAGGGAAGTGGTTCCCCGTTTCCTTGACCTGGCCCGTAAAGACCCTACTTTCGGAAACGTGGATGTGAACCTGAAATTCAATAAACCCGAGATCAATATCATCGTCGACCGGATGAAAGCGACGGATCTTGGAGTAAATGCAATCGACATCTCGAACACCCTTCAGTTTGCCTTAAGCGGGAAGCGTTACGGGTATTTCCTGAGGAACGAGAAACAGTATTATGTCATTGGCCAGTTTGACCGGGAGAGCCGTAACAAGCCGGCCGATATAGCATCAATGTATGTGCGCAGCAACGGCGGGCAGCTGATACAGCTCGACAACCTTGTAAAGATGCAGGAAAGCAGCGAGCCTCCTACGTTATTTCATTACAAAAGGTATAAGTCGGCAACGATCTCAGCTTCACTCGCCCAGGGAAAAACCCTTGGTGAAGGGATCACAGCTATGAAGAAAATCGCGAAGGAGACTATAGATGGTTCGTTCAATACCGACCTGCTCGGGCCTTCGCGCGACTTTGCTGAAAGCAGTTCGAACACCTCTTTTGCCTTTGTACTGGCGCTCGTTCTCATCTACCTGATCCTTTCGGCCCAATTTGAAAGTTTCATCGATCCTCTTATCATCATGATCACCGTACCCCTCGCAGTAACGGGCGCATTGCTTTCGCTTTTCATCTTTGGGAGCACCCTGAACATTTTCTCTGAGATCGGGATGATTATGCTGGTTGGGCTGGTTACCAAGAATGGTATCCTGATCGTCGAATTTGCGAACCAGAAAAGAAAACTTGGCTTGTCGAAGTCAGAAGCAGCGTTTGAGGCGGCAGCTGCGCGCCTGCGCCCCATCCTGATGACCTCCCTGGCGACGATCTTCGGCGCCATGCCTATCGCACTGGCCCTTGGCGCAGGTGCGCAGAGCCGCACACCCCTGGGGATCGTCGTGGTAGGAGGGCTGTTGTTTTCACTGATACTTACCCTCTTTGTAATCCCGGCAATGTACGTGATGATGTCGGGCAAGAAAGAGAAAATCCCCGATTATTCAGAAGGCCATGCCGTATAAAAAGATCATTATACTGTTTAGTATGCTGATGACCGCAGCCGGTTTGTCGGCCCAATCCCTGCTGGGCGTGGATGATGCCGTGGGGATTGCCCTCAAGAACAATTATGATGTGTCTGTTGCAAAAAACAATGCCGATGTGGCAAAAGTGAATAACACCCTTGGAAACGCAGGGATGCTGCCCTACATTTCGGTTAACGGAAGCGACAATTATTCCGTTAATAATGTCTACCTGAACCTCTCAACGGGGAGTTCGATTACATCCGCCGCGGGAACGTCCAATGCATTCACTGCTGCCGCTGCCCTGAACTGGACATTGTTTGACGGAACCAAAATGTTCATCACTAAAAACAAACTGACCCAGATAGAAAAACTGGGGGAAATACAGTTCAGGGATATGGTAATGCAAACGATATATAACGTAACGGTTGCATTTTACCAGGTCGTTGCACAGAAACAGCAGCTGCTTGCCATACGTGACGTTATGGCTTACAGCCTTGAGCGGGTTAGATTGTTGCAAAAAGGATATGATGCAGGCATTGCGCATAAAAACGACCTCCTTCAGGCAAAGATCGACCTTAATGTAAACAGGGAAGCCGAGATCAACCAGATAAACACTATACGCAATTCTAAAAGGGCCCTTAACCAGGTGATTGCCCGCGACCCGGAAACTGATTTCGATGTGGCTGATACCATTCCTTTGAATTATGAACCGGATCCGGTTGACCTGATGAATAAGCTTTATATCAATAACACCAGCGTATTATCATCCCAGAAGCAGGTCGACATTGCAAAACTAAGCTTAGGGGAGTACAAGACCTACTACCTGCCAAAACTGAATTTTGTTGCTTCTTATGCTTTCCAGCAAAACGATAATAGTGCTTCAACAGTACTGACAAACCGTACATACGGCCCTCTCGTTGGCGGCAGCCTTGTCATCCCGGTTTACCAGGCGGGCAATGCCCTGCGCCAGGTCAGGGCCGCAAAGATCCAGCTTCAATCATCACATTACAGCCTTGACAATGTTAAGCTGCAGGTCAACACCCAGCTGAAAACCGCTCTGACGGAATTTGAAGATCAAAAGACCCTGCTTGTCATTGAAAGGGATAACCTGACCCTTGCAAAAGAAAACCTGAAGATTTCACTTGAAAGGCTCAGGCTGGGGCAGACTACCGCCCTGGAGGTCCGCCAGGCACAGGAAAGCTATGCCAATTCCCTGGCCCGTTATTACGATTTCGAATTCAATATGAAAGTAGCCGAGACCACGCTAAAGCAACTCGTAGCTGGCTTATAGGATTTGATTTTTTGGTTTTTTACTCATTGTTTTAAATATTACAAAGATGGAAGAGAAACCGACGAAAACGGAAACACCCAAAGCAGTTCCTTCTATGACTGAACTTCAGAAGATGAAACTGATTTTTGATGTGGCAAAATGGCTGATAGGATCAGTTGCCCTGGTCATTGTAACCATGGTGATCGATTACGGCTTCAGAGATCGTGCAGCAGGGGTTGAAGAAGTCAAACAGTACGACCGTTACGTGACCACGCTGATCGTCTTAAACAAAGAGGTGGGCCCAAGAAGACTGCTGGCGCAGTATTTTTCATACGTTTTGCCTTCCGACAAAATGAGAAAATGCTGGCAGAATTATTACTGGGTGGTAAATGTCGAATACCAGGCAATGGTTAAAAAAGATTCAATTCTCGGGTCAAAACTCAAATCGTTTATGACGATGAAAACGATCACCCAGGAGCAGCAGATCGAGTTTGAAGCCCTTGACAAGGAAAAGCATCGAACCGAAAAAGAATTGTACAGCGAGTTCCGCCTGCCTACCGGACTTAAATAGCGTTCTGCTGATGTCATGTGCAGCAAGCGAATGACGCCCCCGCAATCACAACACGATTTTTTAATACATTTGTCAGTAAAATACCAAGCGTATCAGCATGAAAAAACTGCATGTCGTATGGTCAACCGGCGAAAAAGATGTAGCCATGAGGATGATCTTTGTATACCTGATGGATGCGAAAAGCATGGGCTGGTGGGACGAGATCAATGTCGTAATATGGGGGCCGTCGGCCAGGCTTCTGGCTCAGGATAAGGACGTGCAGATGGAACTTGATTTTGTAATGCAAAGCGGGATTACTGTTGAGGCTTGCCGCGGATGTACCGAAGCCTATGGCGTGACCGGAGCCATCAGAGCCCTCGGCATCGAAGTAAAATACATGGGAGATACCTTAACACGGTATCTGCAGGAAGAAGGGAAAGTCATTACCTTTTGAATCTCGGATGTCGATTTTCGCTACCTCGCCAGTTCACCATTTTCTTATAAAACTCCACTGTCCTTCTGAAGGCCTCCTCCTGGCTGTACTTCGGTTTGAACCCGAAATCTTTTATTGCATTTTCTGAAGAAAACGTAAAATCACTGCAGGTATAGGTCACGGCAAACCGGCTGAATTTCACATTGATTTTTTTGAAAGGGCGGATAAGTATTGCCGAAAATTCAGTCATTGCCGCAAGTATCTCAGCGATCGGCCTGGGGATCCAGAGATTCTTTGGCCATATCCTGAAACCTGCAGCTGCGACAACAGCATCATAAAAATGAAAGAAATTGTGTGCTTCGGAGTCGGTAATGAAATAAACCTGCCCGGAAATACGTCTGTTCCCATCAAGCAGGGCTTTGGCAGCCTGAAGATGAGCCACAGCCATATTCCCGGCATATACATGCTGGGACTTTGAGCTGCCGTCGCCTAACCTTACATAAAATCCTCCTTTAGCCATATCCAGGAGGGAACCGATGTGAAAGGGATCTCCTTCGCCCCAGATATCAGCCGGACGCAGGCTTACAGTTTTAAGGCTTTCACAGTTTGCAGCTGAAATGAGTTTCTCAGCCTCACCTTTGCTGCGGCAATACATATTGGGATATTCGGAAGGATAGGGTATGCTCTCGTTTATGTTGACCAGAGGCTTGCCTCCGAATACAGCATCGAGTGAGCTGGTGAAGACAAGCGCCTTAATGCCATTCACTTTACAGGCATTGACAACATTAGCAGTACCCTGCAGATTTACGGCAAAGACTTTTTCGGGGGGATGAGTGCCCCAGTCAACAATGGCTGCAGAATGCAGCACCACATCAATTCCTTTGCATGCATCGTCGAGGGATTTCCGGTCGAGAATATCACCTTTGATAAATTCAATGCGCCTATCTGAAGAACCCGAATACTCAACAGTATCAAAGATCCGCAAGGATTTAAAAGGGAGAGCAGGATCAGGGGAGAGCAGTTCTTCGATGATGAATTTCCCGAGAAAGCCGGATCCCCCTGTGAGTAAAACGTTTATCATGGATTGATCAGTTTTTTTTGGCGAAGATAATAATTCAGGGGGAGGTTCTTCAATTAGATACATCAGTTTTTTCTGCCCGAAAATCAGGTTCTGAATTTTTTTTACCGTTGCAAATCCTTATGTTTGTATGTTAAATTTCAATACCATGAAATACCCATCCTAACTGCGGTCAAACAAACCGGAAATGATAATATGGGTATTCCATCTGACCAATTTGTAAAAACATAAATCTTAACAGATGAAATCGAAGATAAAGAAGTTCTATACCTGGTCTATTTTAATATTGCTGATTGTTTTTGCAGCATTTATTTACTGGAAATATTTCTTCACCTACAGTGAAGGAAACAGGGCAGGTTTACTGCAAAAATTCTCGAAACGCGGGCAGGTGTTTAAGACCTGGGAAGGGGAGATGATCCTGAGCAGTGTAAAAAGCAGCCAGAATGTCGCCCTGGCATCAGAGAAGTTTCTGTTTTCCGTAACGGATAAAGTGGCTGCAGAGAAGCTTTCTCACCTTGAAGGCAGCTTTGTAAGGGTTCATTATTCTGAAAAGAATGGAAAGCTATTCTGGCGGGGCGATACAGAATATTTCGTTGATAGCGTGGCAGTTGTAAATGAATAATGAGTGAGCATTTTGCGAATGCGGCCTCAGGTACAGTGAGCGAAAGCGACACCGCAGCCGCGAAGCAAAGTTGCGAGCGGAAGCCTATACGAACTGGTAATAATTTTTAATAATGGAAAAGAAAAAAGTAAACCCTTATATGCCGATCTGGTTTGCCCTGGTGTTGATCGCAGGGATGTTTCTGGGTATTTGGTTGTACAACCATGCACCCGGTAACAGCTTGTTCAAGACACAGGGTTCAGGCAAATTAAACCAGGTTTTGCAGTACATTCAGAAGAATTATGTGGATACTATAGGAAAAGTCCGGCTTGAAGAGAAAGCAATCACGGGTTTACTGGAGAGCCTTGATCCTCATTCAACGTATATCACTCCTGCTGAATTTCATGATGCCACCGATCCTCTTCTTGGCAGTTTTGAAGGCATCGGGGTGCAGTTCAGAATAGAAAATGATACTGTGACCGTGATCCTCCCGGTGGCTAACGGACCATCGGAGAAACTGGGCATCAAAGCAGGGGACCGTATCGTGAAGATTGAAGGAAAGAATGTGGCCGGGATAAAGATCCCGACCAATGATGTTATGCGGAAGTTAAAAGGGCCAAAGGGGACGCAGGTCAACATAAGCATTTTCCGCAGGGGCGTTAAAGACCTGATTGATTATACTATTACGAGGGATGTCATCCCCACTTACAGCATGGATATCGCCTACCTTGCTGAACCCGGGATTGGATATATTAAGCTCAATAATTTTTCGGCAACGACCCATGATGAGGTGCATACAGCCCTGGAGCAGCTGAAAAAGAATGGGATGAAGAGTCTCATCCTTGACCTCAGAGGGAACGGGGGCGGTTACCTTACCGCTGCCGTTGACCTCACCGATGAGTTCCTGCCTAAAGGGAGGCTTATCGTTTATACAAAAGGGGCCAACCATTCAAAGGAAGAATTTTATTCTGATGACCAGGGTTTGTTTGAACAAGGCGCCTTGCTTGTTATGATCGATGAATTCTCGGCTTCTGCCGCTGAGATCGTTACAGGAGCACTTCAGGATAATGACAGGGGGATTGTGTTGGGAAGACGTTCTTTTGGCAAAGGGCTTGTGCAGGAACAGCTCAATATGAAAGACGGCAGCGCAGTGAGACTTACGGTTGCACGTTACTATACTCCCAGCGGACGCTGTATCCAGAAATCATACAAAGAAGGACTGGATAAGTATAATGCCGATTATTACCACCGGTATACGAATGGAGAACTGGAACATGCCGACAGCATTAAATTCCCGGATTCCCTGAAATTTAAAACCCTTTCCGGGAAAGTTGTTTACGGGGGTGGCGGCATTATGCCCGATATCTTTATTCCCATTGAAAAGGATTCCACACTGAAATTTTACAACCTTGCAGTTAATAAAGGGTTGATCTTTCAGTGGTCCTTTGATTATACCGACAAGTACAGGTCACAGCTGAACCACTATAAAAACATAGACGATTTTGAAAGAATCTTTCAGATCAACGATGCCTTATATGCTGATTTCCTGGCCTATTCGCTGAAGAAAGGACTAAAGCATGAAGGAAAGAACCTGGCTGAGAGTGACCACAAGGCCAGGGTCCTTATCAAAGCCTATATCGGCAGGAATATTCTTGACAATGAAGGATTTTATCCTATACTGAATACAATTGACCCTGCATTTTTAAAAGCCGTCGAAATTGTCAAGAATCATTCTAAATAATTTTATTTTCAGGCAGATCCTTTGTATCTTTGCAACATATAATAAAAAAAAACAATTAGTATGGTACATGAACTTCCTAAACTTCCATATGCATGGGATGCATTGGAACCCTATATTTCAAAGGCCACGATAGAATATCATTATGGTAAGCATCATCAGGCCTATGTGAACAACCTGAACAAACTGGTTCCCGGGACAGAATTTGAAAATTCCTCCCTGGAAGACATTATTCGCAAAGCATCCGGCGGGATTTTTAACAATGGCGCACAGGTGTGGAACCACACATTTTACTGGAACTGTCTGAAGCCGGAGGGTGGAGGTGAGCCGGCCGGAGCCCTTGCAGTCGCTCTTCAGAAGAATTTCGGTTCTTTCGGCGAGTTCAAGGATAAGTTCTCAAATGCCGCTGCCACTCTTTTCGGTTCAGGCTGGGCCTGGCTCATAAAAAAAGAAAGCGGGGCCCTTGAGATTGTCCAGGAAAGCAATGCCGGTAATCCTCTGAGAGGCGGTGGGGCAATCCCGATTCTGACCTGTGATGTATGGGAACACGCTTATTATATTGATAAGCGTAATGCACGCCCTGATTATATTGCTGATTTCTGGAAGCTGGTTGACTGGGCTGCAGTGGCTACTCGACTGTAACCGATTTTGCCAGATTCCTTGGCTGGTCCACGTTGCAGTTACGCATGACAGCCACATAGTAAGACAGAAGTTGCAAAGGCACTGTAGCGAGCAGCGGTATCAGCATCTCTTCCGTATCGGGGATCTCAATATAGTGATCGGCCATTTTTTTCACACTCTCGTCACCTTCAGTGATGATGGCGATGATGTTGCCTTTCCGTGCTCTCACTTCTTCAATATTCGAAATCACTTTCTCATAAGTTCCCCGTTTGGGAGCAATGAATACCACCGGCATGTTTTTATCGATAAGAGCGATAGGGCCGTGTTTCATTTCAGCAGCAGGATATCCTTCGGCATGAATATATGAAATCTCCTTGAGTTTGAGTGCGCCTTCAAGTGCTACAGGAAAATTATAGCCACGGCCAAGGTAAAGTGCATTCGTACGGTCTTTGTATATTTTCGCAATTTCCCTGATTTCATCGGATCGTTGTAAAATCTTCTCAACCTTCGAAGGAATGAGTCCCAGTTCAAGCCTGAGTTTATGCAACTGGGATTCGGCAATGGTCCCTTTCTTTTCGGCCAGAAGGAGTCCGATCAGGGTTAAAACAACTACCTGGGAGGTGAATGCTTTTGTTGATGCCACCCCGATCTCGGGCCCGGCATGGGTATAAACTCCTGCATGAGTTGCACGTGCAATGGATGATCCTACAACATTACAAATACCCAGTACAGTCGCGCCTTTTGATTTTGCGAGTTCAATAGCGGCAAGTGTATCGGCGGTTTCACCCGATTGAGAGATTGCAATAACAACGTCTTTTTCACTGATTACCGGGTTACGGTAACGAAATTCGGAAGAATATTCAACTTCAACCGGAATGCGGGCCAGATCCTCAATAATGTATTCGCCCACCAGACCTGCATGCCAGGATGTGCCACAGGCAGTAATGATGATTCGTTCGGCATTCAGTAATTTCGGAATATAATCACTGATCCCGCCCAGGGTGACGGTATCACTGTCAAGATGCAAACGGCCGCGCATAGAATCCTGGATAGAATGGGGCTGTTCAAAAATCTCCTTTAGCATGAAATGAGGAAAACCTCCCTTCTCGATAGCAGTCAGGCTCATCTCCAGTTTCTGGATATATGGTGTTCTGGCCTGGTTACGGATAGTCTTCATGACAAGTTGCCGGTTACGTTCGAGGACAGCAATTTCCTCATCGTTCATAAAGACAACGTTATCGGTATATTCTATAATAGGAGTGGCATCAGATGCTACAAAATACTCATCTTTTCCAATACCTATCACCATAGGGCTTCCCTTGCGTGCAGCAATGATCTTATCGGGATTGTCCTGTGACATGACAACAATAGCATACGCACCAATCACCTGGGTAAGTGCAATGCGCACGGCTTCTTCAATAGCTACATTCTCATTCTGCTGGATATCTTCGATAAGGTGAATCAGGACTTCGGTATCGGTGTCACTGCAGAAGTTAAAACCTCTCTGCTGTAATTCCTTGCGAAGGACCAGGTAATTCTCAATAATACCATTATGAATGATTGAAAGATGTTTACTCTGCGAATAATGCGGATGTGCATTAACCTGGTTAGGTTCACCATGCGTAGCCCATCGGGTATGAGCCATTCCAACAGTCCCGGCAAGATCCTCGCCATTAATAAAGTTTTCAAGTTCCGCAACCCTGCCTTTGCATTTCCATACTTTCAGTTCGCCATTTAACAGGCAGAGCCCGGCACTGTCGTACCCCCTGTATTCAAGCCGGTGAAGTCCTTTGATCAGGATGGGATATGCAGGCCTGGGACCAATATATGCAACAATTCCGCACATAATAAAACTATTTTACATTTAAAAATAAGAGATTACAAACTGATGTATCAATTCAGCAGGGTATAAGTAATCTGCAACCTGAACCTGGATGAGGCAGCTCCCGGTATTGCAGGTTTATAACCGTTGATCGTGACGCGGTTCGGGTAGATGATATTTGAAAGCGGATCATTGACCTGGATATACAGTTCACGGTTTATGGAATAATAACCGGTGATGAGTTTCTGGATATGACGGGTAAGACGGAAGTAGTAAGTCCTGTTTGTCGAATTATACATACCCCCGAAATAGTTCAAGCCTTCGAGCTCATCAATTACAGAACCAACCAGCCCTGAGCTGTCACGAATCAGAATCAGGTTTGGCGGAGGTTTAAGGGTCGTATCGGTCGAAGGGTTTTCAAACAGCAGTAAGGCATCATTGATAGCGATCTTCTGGTTCTTAGCAAGATTCATTATATAGGGCATGCGAAACTTGATCCTCGTCCCGCCAAGCCCTTCCAGGTAAAGCAGGTTCTGGCCAAGCAGGGTATCACGGTTTAATATCTGCTGTTTAAAGCCCTGCTCAGCATTAAAATAGTTATTATGATCGATATGAAGGTATCTCGCGCAACCCGTATTAAGCAGGAAGGAATAACTCAATGAATCTGTCGTCTGGTTATGAAAGAACAGCATCATTTTGGAAAGACTCTGTGAAATATCGAAATTCAGCAAGGCTCCTCCATTATTCACTGGCTGGGTTTCAATATAAAGACCTTTCATAAAAGTATTGAACATGGCTGACGTGAGATAGACTGAAGCCGGGCCATAAAGTAATTTATTTGCCAGATAACTGTTAAGTTTGCTCAGGTTGATCCTGATGTGGGCCGAATACATTGTGCTTCCAACCTTGACACTGTCGGTGGGCCTGGGTTTGAATGACATATCAGCGAGAAGGTTGGGATAAACCTGCATCTGCCTGTTGGAATAATACCCTGAGTCAAGATGGAGATCTTCGGCCAGCTCAAACACCCGTATTCTCTGCTGTGTCAAAGTATCCCCGTAATGACCCGAATAATACAGCATGAGTATCAGAGAGTCCACTGCAGGCGCAGTGCCAAAATCAACAGAAGAGGAAGATGGTTGAAATTGGGTATATAGACTGACGGTTGAATTGCCGAAAACCGGGTCGGAAATGCTGCCAAGTGAAAGGGCAGAGCAGTTGCTGGTCGAAATGGAATCAACCCGTTCAGTATGGGCAATAACGGTACAGGTATCGGTAGTTTTAACCTTCAGGGTATCACTTGGTGGCAGGAGGTCAATTCCAATTGCATAGGGATCTTTTTTACATGAAAAAAGCACCATGAACGTCAGCATGGAAAGCACAAGTGATGCCAGGAGAAAACGAAGTTTTGAGTTCAAGGCAGTAAGGGATCTTTTAGTTAATCAACTGAAACAGGCTCAGCGACAAGGAGCTCGTCATAGAAATCGGAAAACGCATCCACATACTTATCCATAGGCTGGAAGCTGAGGAAAGGTTTATCTGTGCTTTTCAGGTAATCCATTAATTCAGGGTTAACAGATGGTGATCCAATAATAACGCCATCGGAGAAATCTATCGCTGACTTCATCAGATTAACGAAGTTTGCCGTTTTATAGTGTTTGAGATCTTTAACATTTATTCCATCCAGTCTGACCTTTTCGCCAAAGTTCTTGTTCATGATTTCTGTGAAATCGTCATCATACAGCGAAATAATGATCTTTGTATCAGAGAATAGCGGGTTATCGCAGTATGCCTTTTTGATATAAAGAGGTACAAGGCTTGCCATCCATCCGTGGCAGTGAATTATATCAGGTCCCCAGCCGAGTTTTTTAACAGTTTCTATAACACCCCTTGAGTAAAAGATCGACCTTTCGTCGTTATCAGGAAAAAATTTATTATTCTTATCGTGAAAGGTATATTTCCTTTGAAAATAATCTTCATTATCGATAAAATAGATCTGCATCCTTGCCTGCTGTATTGAGGCGACTTTTATGATCAGCGGATGGTCCGTATCGTCAATGATAAGGTTCATCCCTGATAAGCGGATGACTTCGTGAAGCTGATTTCGTCTTTCGTTGATATTCCCATAACGAGGCATAAATGTTCGGATCTCTCTTCCCTTCTCCTGGATTCCCTGTGGAAGATAACGCCCGATCATACCCATATGGCTGTCTTTGAGATACGGCGTAATTTCTTGTGTAACAAAAAGAACTTTTGTTTTTTCCATATTTTCCGATGATTTTTTACCTTTATTCAAAACAGGCTGCAAAGATACTAAAAATTTTTTGGATAATTTCCAAGTACTTTATCTAAAATAATGATTCTTATTGAATTAAATATTTTTTCACAGATATCGTATCACTTTCAGGTATAAGACGGATTAAGAGGGAAAAGAAAGGGGGTTTTTGTGGATACGAGTTGAAAAGAAGGGCCGCAGATAAAGAATAACTAATCAAGGGATGAAAGCCTTTCCCTGAAACAAACAAGGCCCGCGGAACCGCTCCCCGGTAAAGGAGCTGAGAAAACAAAACCTGAAAGCCATGAAAAAGATTATTACTGTTTGCTTATTAAGCATCTTGATGTTAGCCGGCACTGTGCAGGCCATAAATTCCGGAAAAGTCAACCTGAACCCAAATCCTTCAGCTTCGCTCTCGGTATGGGTGAAGATCATTATCAATTTTCATCGTCCAAAGCTCCAATGCCAGTCAGGGTTTGGGATTTGTATAGAGTTTCAAGTCGGAACCGACAAAGCCACAGGATCCACAGGATATGCTGCTGCACTTTGTCCGGCCCAGGCAAGGATCAGTGCCGGGGGGCAGATTGAACTGAAAGTCACCGAGGAAGATCTGCTGAATTATGAGAACGGATTTGCCCTTCCGTATTTCAAAAAGGGATCGATCACGCTGGAAGATCCGTATACATTCTCAGATGCCGTTACACGACAGCTTGGTGCGACCCGTCAGCTTACAATAAAACCTGGTTCATACCCCGTTGTTTATGATGCATCTGCCCTTACATATACCGTTGCACTAACATATTAATAATTCTGTGTATGGGAGGAACTATTTCCCGGGCTTGCGAAATATGAGATCCGGCGGAAAAAACGGAGTTTTTTCCGCCGGATCTCAATAAAAACATAATATTGAATTCTTTGCCTTAACATCTTAATGCCATGAACCAAAAACTCTGTATCCTGTGGGCTCTGATATTAATTGGACTGGGCTCCTGTAAATCAGCTCTCTTAAAACAGTATGAGGTTAAAGATCCACGCATCGAAACCCTTGAATCGGTAAGAAAAGCACTTTATCAGTATTCTCCGCGTGATGCCGAATATCTTTGTGTTTTCAGGGATTCGGCATCTCTGGTTGATTGGTTCAAAAATAAAAATCTGCCGGGAAGGTCACAGTTTTATAATTCTGCCGGTTATCGCATTATCACCCAGGATTCAACCTTCTGCTCCGGCGTTGAAACTGACTTTGCAGGTAACCTGAAAATCAACCAGACATACAGGATAGACTCCATGACTACATTTGAAATGCTCAGAAGGAACCTTCTTCCGGTTGGTGAAAAAGTGAATCTGGATCCTTCCAAATATGCCTTCACCTGTGTTATTTTCTGGGCAAAATTCATGGGAAAGTTCAATGAGTCAAGCTTTAAAATTTCCGGTTCGGCAATGAACTCTCAACCGGCCGGATACGGGAAGGTTAATGTTGTTTTTGTTAATATGGATATAATGGATTTCTGGAATGTTTCCGGAAACATGATCAAAACTGAAACTAAAACCCGCTGATTGAAACTGAGATTATGATCAAATTTAATTGGAATGACAGCGGGGAGAAAGCAGCTCCTGAGCGGGCTGCTAATGGTATGGGTTCTTGTCTTCCGTCTTTTTGCCCAGAACCTTAATTGGGATAATTCAGTCAATTCCCTTGTATTCAGACCGGTTCTTTCAAAAACACCAGGAGGCTTAAGCCTTAACAACGAGCTCGATTACAGTATCTCTGTGTCGGGTTTTTATTTTATGAATGGCCCCGGGGATAAAACTTCCGATCAACTGGGTTTCCTTCACAGCCTTAAATATACTTTCAGGATATCATCGAAACGATTCCAGCTGACCAATGACCTTATTCATAACCTGGGGCTGATCTATTATATTGACAGTATCAGTAAATTTCAGACCGATGAAAGTTCGCTTACCACGAAGTTTTCGTACGAAGCGGCAAAGTTTCTTCAGTTCACAGCCTCTTCCATACTTACTACAAGGATTTTCAATGCCTGGGACATTTCACAGGGAGCCGGAGGATCGGTTATCAAAACGATAAATTCTTCTTTTCTCACCCCCCTCATCTGCACTTTCTCGGGTGGGTTTGGGTTTAATATCAAAAAGAACGGTACTCTTGAAATCGGTATAAGTTCTGTTAAACTTACCTATGTCAGGGATCCCGGTATTTTTGACAAAACTGGTCGGGATTCGTTCTACGGAGTTAAAAAAGGCAAAAGCAGTTTTCTTGAATATGGACTTAGCATGCACCTCCTTATCGATAAACGGATCGGGAAAAAAATACAATGGAACTGCGATCTGCTTTTATTCAAAGCTAACCAATCAGCCATAGATCTGACATTTAAAAATCTTTTCGCATATCGCATCAACCGGTTTCTTAAGACCAGCCTTCAAACCAGGTTGTTTTACGATGAGGATGTAAGCAGGCAGCTAAGGATGGAGAACCTGCTGTCGGTTGGCTTTGATTTTCATTTGTGATAAATTTCACAGCTGCTCTTGCTCCTGAAAAATTTGTGTAATTTTGCATCCTTTACTCATCTCATTTGCCTGAACACTAATTCACTATTTCTACATATGTACAAGATCTCAAAACACCCGATTCTCGACATTCCAAAACTACAAACCACCACTTTCACTTTTAATGGAGGTGAAATTCAGGGTGAAACTGGATTCACAATTGCCGCTGCTTTGCACCAGGCAGGCTTCCCTGTTCACAGCCATAGTCTGAAAAATCGGGAGCGAAGCCTTGAATGCGGCATTGGGAAATGCGGTGCCTGTGAAATGCTCGTCGACGGTCAGATCAAAAGGATCTGTATTACCAGGGTGGATGGTGTGAAGGAAGTCAGGGAAATACCTCATGATTATGAACCCAATCCGGTTGAGGTCAGAAAGAATGAGCCGCTTAAAGTTTATAAGTCAACGGTTGTTATAGTAGGCTCAGGCCCTGCCGGGCTGGCTGCCCGTGAAGAACTTATCAAACACAATGTTGATTGTATTGTGATCGATAATAACGACAAAATCGGAGGGCAGTTCCTGATGCAGACCCACCAGTTCTTTTTCTTTGAAAAGGAAAAAAAATACGGTGGAATGCGCGGCTTTGATATTGCAAAAAACCTTGCCGGTGAAAACCACGAAGGGATATTCCTGAATTCTACGGTTTGGGATATCCTGGAAGGAGGGCGGCTTGCAGTTAAAAATATTCTTACCGAAGAAATATATTTTGTCGACAGCGATTACCTGGTTGTTGCGACAGGGGCAGTCCCTTTTATGCCCACATTCGAAAATGATGACCTTCCGGGAGTTTTTACAGCAGCCGTGGTTCAGAAAATGATGAATAACGAGTTGACCCTGCTTGGGAAAAACATCCTGACTGTCGGAGCGGGAAACATCGGGTACCTTACTTCCTACCAGCTTATGCAGGCCGGTGCAAGGGTTAAAGCCATACTTGAAGCTATGCCTGACGAAGGCGGGTTCCCGGTTCAGGCAAACAGGGTCAGACGGCTGGGCATTCCTGTCCTGACTTCACATATTTTGCTTAAAGCCATACCCAACGAGGCCCATGACGGCATTGTAGGGGCTGTTGTAGCTGAATGTAAGAATTTCAAAGCCGTTCCGGGCACCGAAAAAATGATTGACGGCATTGACGCGATCAATATATGCACCGGCCTTGTTTGTGACGACCAGCTGCTGATCAAGGGAAATGAAGTCTTCGGCAGAAGATGCTTTGGAGCTGGCGATTCGATACGCATCGGTGAAGGAACCAGTGCCGTGCTCCGGGGTAAACAGGTTGCCTATGAGATACTCCAGGAGATGGGTGAACGGTACGACTATGATGCTTTCCTTTCCTTATCAAAGGAATATATCGACTCTCAGCAGCATCCGGTAAGGGTGATATCGGAACCTTATCTGCCATCCTTGGAAAGAATGAATGAAAAAGGCTTTGTGCTGATCGACTGCCTGTATGGTTTTGCCTGCAATCCCTGTGCATTTGCCTGCCCCAACGGGGCCATCACGAAGTCATCCACCAGCACTGTACCTGAAATAGATTTTAATAAGTGTACAGGTTGCATGGACTGCGTATACCAATGTCCGGGACTGGCCATTTTCGGATATAATTTTAAGAAAGACTGGTTATTCCTTCCTATTGAATATGCAGTTGATGAAAAATCGGAATGTTTCCTGGTCGATAACCAGGGAAAAAAACTTGGAGAGGGAATCGTCGAAAAGATCTTCCGTAAACCGAATAAAACAAACGTTGCCCGGGTTAAGGCAATTGACATTCACGGAGAAAACCTGGCAGCTGTGAGAGGATTCATTGCAAAGGCGAATTACCCTGATCCTGTTATATTCAGACCGTATAAACATGAATCTGAAGAACCCACCTATGTTTGTCATTGCGATGACGTGACTCTTGACGAGATCATGGAGGTGATTGGTGAAAGGAAATTTATTTCGGTAGACGAGGTTAAACATACGACGCGTCTGGGAATGGGCGCTTGCCGTGGAAAACGTTGTATCAAACGGCTCAAAACTCGACTCGCCGGAACAGGGATAAGCATAGTGGGTGAACCTACACCAAGGGGGCCTTTATCGAACCAGGTTTCGATGGGTGAATTATATCCAAGGAACATACATGAACAGGTGATCACCGAAATCAACGGGAAGAAAACAGAAAAGGTCAGGGTGAGTGCCCTGGTCGCCGGTGGTGGCATAGCGGGCAGCGCTTTATTCCGTTACCTGAGCGAAGCCGGAATGGAGCCTGTACTCGTGAATTTCGGACGTGGCGCCTCCTGGCGTAACATTGCAGGCGGCCGTCCGAACTTCTCGGTGCCTGAACTCAGTGATATTGCAAATCATAACCTCGAAATATTCAAAGGACTTCAGGAAATTCATAATATTGATTTCAGGCCGATATTGTACGTCACTTTTGCTCATGATGAACAGATGTACCTTGCTCTTGAGGCATCGATGGCATGGTCCGATGCATTTATGGCTGCACCTAAAGACTTTCAGCAAGTGATTTCCCCGAGGATCAATCCTTCAATGACAAATTATAATGCAGCCCTGATCACAAGAAACTGCTGGCAGGCTACCCCTGGCAGGGTCATCGACCTGGTCCGCCGGATAGGTATTGAGAAAGGGGGGAAGGTGGAGGAAGATTGCCGGCTTGTTGATGTGCAGCAAGTAAACGGGCATTACAAAGTCCTTGTAATGAACCATAGAAAAGAATATGTGGAATATGAGACGGATATCTTCGTGAATGCCTTGGGCCCGGAAGGCGGCAAATTTGCTAAATCTCTTGGCCATGACATCGGACTCTATGCTGTAAAACACCAGGCATTTATTACACGCCGGCTCCCGATGCTGGGAAATAATGGCAGTCCGCTGCCGATGCTGATCGACAGAAGGAAATACAAGGGATTTTCTGCTGTTTACGGACAGCAGCTCGGCGAAACCGGACAGATCATCGGCTGTGCATCCCCGGCCGTCGATCCGCAGGAAGCAGAGAAAAACATAAAAGTCAACACGGAAGATTTTCTTGAGATTGCATCCGAGGTTTTCACCAACTGGATCCCTGAGTTATCTTCGGTAGGGTTCCAGGCTGTGTGGGCCGGATACTATGTTGAACCCAGGATGGTGATAGACCCTGAACTTGGATTGTTCCTCGGACTCCGGGGCCAGGGATTTATGCTCGGTCAGTACCTTGCTAAAATGTATGTCGACAAACTTATGGGAAAACCAACACCCGAATATTTTGAACGGCTGAAGCTTAGTGGCGACGGGATGCCGGAAAAAGCGTTTAAGTAAATGTACCAATTACCATTTACAATGTACAAATGGAAAGTCAAATTTGTACATGGTACATTGTACATCCTTTCATCCCCTGATAAACAATGCCTTGATAATATGGCTTGCCATCTTCGGGTTTTCCTTGAGGCGGCGGGTGGAATAACCAAACCATTCTTTACCAAAGGGAACATATACCCTCATGGTATGGCCTTTTTCGACAATACTTCTCCTCAATTCGGGGGTTACGCCATACAACATCTGGAATTCGTACCTGTCCTTCGAGACCTTAAATTTCTCTATAAGCCTGTATGCCTGTTCAACCAATGGCCTGTCATGAGTAGCTATGCCGGGATAATACCCATTGGCAAACATATATTCAAGGTCTTCAACAAAATGTTTATTGATCTCCTCGTACGTTTTATAGGATATAGCCTCAGGCTCAACATAGATGCCTTTACAGAGCCTGAAATTAAGAGGACTTTCTTCTGAATGAATGTCTTTAAGATTTTCGAGGTCCTGCAATGTTCGCTTCAGGTATGCCTGAATGACAAGGCCGACATTGTCCGGAAATTCCTTTTTCAGCTTTCTGAAAAGTTCAATCTCCAGGTCTGTACAGGGGGAATCTTCCATGTCGACACGCACAAAATTACCGTATGAAGCAGCTTTTGCAACGATATCCCGGATATGTGCGTGACAAATTTCCGTATCCAGAAGCAAACCAAAGCTCGTAGGTTTAAGAGAATAATTCCCGTCGATATTTTCTTTCTGAACCCTCTCAATAATTGACAGGTAAGCTGTTTTATTTTCTGCAGCCTGTTGAAGATTTGTAATGAATTCGCCAAGCAGGTCAATCGTGACCTTTATCCCGCCGGAGTTGAGTTCCCTGCTGACTTTAATAGCATCGTCAATAGTCTCGCCTGCAATATATTTTTTCGAAAAAATCCAAATAAGTTTTTTGGGCATAAACGGGATCATCCAGGTAATTATCGTATTGAACATGTTGTTGATTTTTAGGGTTCAATGGTTGTTGTGACAAATATATGAGTAATTACAGTTTTGGTAGTCACCAAATTAATTTTTACTTTTGCAGGCTTTTTCAAAGGAAGTGGAGAAGATGGAGAAATACCAGATCCAGTTCAGCGGATTGAAACCGGGGACTCACAGTTTTGTTTTCAATCTGGATCATTCGTTCTTTGAATATTACCAATTTGATGATATCACTGACAGCAAGCTTGAGGTGCAGATTGAAATGGATAAGGAAGATCATATGCTTGTTTTCCGTTTCGAAATCGATGGAACAATCGGGTTGTTATGTGACCGTTGCGGGGATCCTCTTACTGAAACACTGAAGGGTCAGCAAAAGCTGGTTGTTAAACTGAGTGACCACAACGAAGAAGAAAGTGAAGACGTCCAGATTATAAAGGAATCCGAGGGCAAATTTGACCTGAGCCAGTTTCTTTACGAATATGTGAGCCTGATGCTTCCCGTTCAACGGGTTCACAAAGACGGGGCCGGGGGAAGAAGCCTTTGCAATCAGGATGTTATAAAGAAACTTGAGGAGTTGAAAGAATCCCATTCACCTGATCCACGCTGGGAGGTATTAAAGAAGTTGAAAGAATAACGAGTAATGAACATTGAATGTCGGATTATACCGGCTTTTGAAATAAACAGAAAGACTAACATTAATTAAAATATCTTATGCCACATCCAAAACGAAAAATTTCCAACCAACGCAGGGATAAAAGACGTACCCACGATAAAGCAGAAACTCCTACCTTTGCTCTTTGTTCGAATTGTGGTGCGCCTGTTCTTTATCACAGGGTATGTCCTGAATGCGGTTATTACCGCGGGAAGCAGGCTATTGAAAAGACAGCTGCGGAATAATCCTGTTATGCAGGATCATTCCCCGACTAATTATTCAGTTGTTTAACTAAATTCTGACTAATGAAGATCGGGTTAGATGTTCTGGGAGGCGATTTTGCGCCGAATGCCACCATGCATGGTGCAATGATGGCTCTTAAAGAGTTGCCTTCAACCGATAAGATCGTATTAATAGGGGATAAGGATAAGATCCTTACTTTTCTTAACGAAGAAAATGTAAGCCCCTCGAAGTTTGAGATCGTTGATGCACCCGATCTTATCGAAATGGATGAAAGTCCCACGAAGGCTCTTGTTAACAAGCCGAACTCAAGTATTTCAACTGGGTTCCGTATGCTGAAGCACGAGGAAATCAATGCCTTTGCGAGTGCCGGGAGCAGCGGGGCCATGCTTGTCGGAGCTATTTACAGTGTCGGTAACATCCAGGGTATTATCCGCCCAAGCTCTCCGGCCTATATTGCCAAAGAAAGTGGCGGGATTTCCACTCTTATTGATGTCGGAACGAATCCTGATGCGAAGCCTGATGTGATGTACCAGTTTGGTTTGCTGGGGTCACTTTTTGCCGAGCATGTGTTTCATATAAAAACCCCCCGTGTTGGGCTTCTTAACATAGGATCCGAAGAGAAAAAAGGAAGCCTGACCACACAATCTGCCTTTCAGCTGATGAAAGAATCGAAAGATTATAATTTCATAGGAAATGTTGAAGGCAGGGAGTTATTCAGGGATAACGTGGATGTGATCGTTTGTGATGGTTTTGTCGGTAACATTGTGCTTAAGCAGATCGAAGCGATGTACCGGGTTATGGTCAAACGTGGTATTAAAGACAGTTATCTTGACCGTTTCAATTATGAAATATACGGAGGTACTCCGATCCTGGGAGTGAATGGGAACGTCGTTGTCGGTCACGGGATCTCAAACAGTACCGCAATCAAGAACATGATCCTGCTCTCGAGGGATATCAATGAAGCTCAGCTTCCCGCCAGGATAAAACATGCTCTTGAGCAGTATACCATCAACAACATTTAACAAAAGTTTCATGACCAGAATCAGAGCGGCAATTACCGGAATTCAGGGTTGGGTTCCGCCATATATCCTGAACAATAAAGAGTTGGAGTCGATGGTAGATACTTCGGATGAATGGATCACTACCAGGACCGGGATCAAAGAACGGCATATACAGAAAGGTAAGGGTTTAGGGACTTCCGACATGGCCGCTGAAGCTGTTAAGGGACTGCTTGAAAAAACAAATACCCGCCCTGAAGAGATCGGGATGGTAATCTGTGCAACGGTTACTCCGGATATGATATTCCCTGCAACCGCAAATATAATCAGCGACAAGACAGGGATAAGGAATGCATTCAGTTTCGATATGAATGCTGCCTGTTCGGGCCTTCTCTATGCTCTTGTAACAGCATCCAAATTTATTGAAACAGGGTCTGTTAAAAAAGCGATCGTCATTGGCGCCGATAAAATGTCGTCAATCACCGATTATACCAGCCGTGACACCTGTGTTTTATTTGGGGATGCGGCCGGAGCCATATTACTGGAGCCAACCACCGAGGAAGTAGGTATTATGGATTCGATTATGCAGTCGGATGGTTCAGGCCGTTTCTACCTTCATATGAAAGCAGGTGGCTCTTTAAAGCCGCCTTCACACGAGACCATCGATGCGAAAGAGCATTTTGTTTACCAGGAAGGCCAGCCTGTATTCAAATTTGCTGTAACCAAAATGGCTGATGTGGCTGCAGAAATCATGGCCAGGAACAATCTGAAATCAGAAGATATTTCATATCTGGTTCCCCACCAGGCAAACCTTCGCATCATTGATGCAACTGCACGCCGCATGGGCGTTGGGACCGAGCAGGTTATGATCAATATTGAACGCTATGGAAATACCACCGGAGGGACAATCCCCTTATGCCTCTGGGAATGGGAAAACAAGCTGAAGAAAGGCGATAATGTAATACTGGCTGCTTTCGGAGGCGGATTTACCTGGGGCAGTATCTGGCTTAAATGGGCGTATTGATAAAAAGCGAGTTCGTTCAAGGTTTTTCTTCCAGCAACTTTTCAATAAATTTAGTGGTCTCATCACAAAACTTCGTATAGTGCTGCCCTGTGCCCGGGCCGGAAAATCCGGTTTCAACCTTTCGTATCACCCCTTTCCTGTCTATGTAAAGGGAAGTCGGATAAGCCAGCCGGCCGTCAAGGTCAAAAAGCACCGAATGTAATGATTCGTGTCCACGGGGCCCTGCATAAAGAAAAGTATACTCCGCACCGGTCTGGGAAATAAAACGCTCCATCATGGTTTTTGAGGCATCGAAGGTTTTTTCTTCAAAACAAAGTGCAACCAGCTCAAGGCCTTTATCTTTGTAAGTTGTGTAAAGATTGTTGAAGAAGACAGTTTCATCCAGGCAATTCGGACACCAGGTTCCAATCGCCATTATAATAACCACCTTTTCTTTGAACCTTGGGTCAGTCAATGAAACAGTATCTCCGTTTATATCCTGAAAGCTAAATGCAAAGGGACGTGCATTTGGTTTTACTTTCACGAGTTCGTCCATTTTTGGCAGGCTGATTGTTTCATTTTTCTCGGCAGTCCAGCTTGATTTCCAGGTCGGGCTTCCAATGAACCTGCCGTTCTCAAGTTTCCCTTGCGCAGAAATATCGGCTGTGAGTATCAGCGTATGGGCCCCGTCAACCGATGAGACCATGAATTTTTTTCCTGAAACTTTTCCTTCCAGGTAACGATAATCTCCTCCAGTGTTAAGAATGGTTCCGGCAATATGTTCGTTTTCCTGAATAAACTCACCTATCATAACAGAGGAATCAGGAGTGCCTGCATTTTCGGTGATCTTCCAACGGCCTGACAGATTCGCCCCGGCTTTTTGACCGGCCCAAGGAAAGCGGTCCGTGATACCCGGCACAGCATAAAATGTATACCATTTTTGTGCTTCCTTTCCCTTCGGATAATATCTGCCGATCAGAGAATCATGTCTGATTACCGCAATGATTTCTGACATAAAAACAGGAAATTTCATGAAGACGGAATCACCTGAGATGGCAAATTCGTGGATCATAATGGTCTCTCCCGCATTTGAAACTTCAATAAGCTTTTGCCCGTCGGGCGTGATGGCATAGATCATGTTAAATGGAAGATCCATATCATGTTCGGTGCTGTCAACACGCAGAACGCCCAGATAGGGTCCCTGTTTCATGACATTGTGGCGAATACAGCCTCCTGCCAGTATTGTGATCAGTGATAATAGAAAAATAGTTTTTCTCATCTTGATGGTTTTTTCTCCCGCTAAATTCCCTTTTCGACCGGGGCGGAATCCGGGTCCAGAGCTTTGCCCCGGGGTTAACAGCTATTTATTCCCTGATAAAATGTTGCATATTAAAAGGAATTTCCAGGGATAATTCTACCAGCCCTTTCAATTCCCCATCCACAACCCAGGGGGTTTGATAGATCAACTTTTTCTTTCCTTTTTTCTCTATGGTATACACATTTTTCACTTTTTCTTTCATGATTCTTCCGATGATCTTTTTTGAGTCGTCATTGTGACACTCCATAAGATCCCTGCCAGGTAAAGGCGGTTCGCCGGGTTTTACAAAAGTTTGTTCGGCCGTTTCATTGGCATAGATCACCTTTCCACTCAGGTCGCTTACTATTACTGATCCGTCCAGCTTCTCAATCCATTCCATGGTTTTTCATCTGTTATATTCTGGTTTATTATTCTGCTAGGGTCCCGCCATAGCAGCTTTCAGCAAAGTCATCAGCAGAGAACGATCTATTATTTCAACAGTGAAATTCCTGACGCTCCTGCGCTGCAATATGTTCATAAGCATCGTATCAGAATTTTCAGACATGCTGCAGAAAAATTACTCAAAGATAGAAAAATGAATTCATACCATAACATTTATTAATTTCTTCCGGTAAATCCCCCTCCCTTCCGGAGCAGAAGCAGGGTCAGGAACTTGCCCTGAGATACTCACCTTTTGATTTTAAATTCACATCCTGCTGTTTAAAAAAATGTATTTCAGGGAGTAAGGTATAGCTTAAAAGGAGCGATATTCGCAGCTTGATTTTTTGATATGGAGAACGAAAATTATAAGATACTTGCTGTTGACGATAATCCCAAGAACCTTAAAGTCCTGGCAGCATTGCTTGCACCTCAAAGCTATAAGGTCGATTATGCTTTCAGCGGGCCGGAGGCTATCAATATCCTTGAAGCCGAAAGTTATGATCTCATTCTGCTTGACATTATGATGCCCGGGATGGATGGTTATGAGACTTGCGTGAGGATCAGGAGCATGACAAAGAATAACCTTGTGCCTGTGATCTTTCTGACTGCCAGGACTGATATGGCCAGCCTTAATAAAGCCTTCACCAGCGGCGGTGTCGATTACATCACAAAACCTTTCTCGCCCGAGGAACTTCTTGCCAGGGTGAGGACACATCTTGAACTTAAATCAAGCCGCCAGCAACTTCTTGAGGTTAACTCCTGGCTGGAGATGAAGGTTAAAGAACGGACCGAAGCGTTGAGATCGGCGCATGAGGAACTGGAAAAAGCTTACCGGAGCCTGCAATCCCTTGACAAAGCCAAAACAGATTTCCTGCATATGATCCACCATGAAGTCCGCACTCCTCTTAATTCGATTCTTGGATTTACATTGATTCTTCAGGATGAAGTGGAACAACCGGAAGTCAAGGAACATGTTGATTTTATCTTCCGTTCATCAAAGCGGCTTGAGAAATTTCTGGCAGTAGTATTGCAACTCACGGAACTTATCGCCAGGGACCACCCGCTTCAGAAAAATCCTGTATCCCTTCACAAGATCCTGGAGATGAGTTTGAATGAATACATTTTACTAACCGGTAAGAAAGGCATCAACACAATGATTGATCCCGGGTTGACAACAATAATAGTGGAAGGGAATGAGAAATTATTAAGGAATTGCCTGCTGGGGATTGTTGAGAATGCGATAGAATATTCTCCGGAATCAGGTGAAATCAGAATTCGTTTAATTACTGAAAAAGGGTTTACAGGTTGCGAAATTTCCGATCAGGGACCTGGCTTCAGCGAACAGGCACTTAAAAATCTTTTTACACTCTTCGGACTTGGGAATGAGCACATTGACGAAAATGTGGGGCTTGATCTCTGCCTCGCGAAGATGATCATGGATGCTCACGGGGGTAAGGTCGAAGCCTGCAATAACCCTGAAGGCGGGGCTTCGGTGAAGCTGATGTTTCCAGCTATCTAAAAGGGTTTGATTTCTCCACTCAGCTTATGCGGTGTGCCGGAGCTTTGTCCCGGTCTTAGATATCCGGGATTGGATATCCGATATCCATGATCCCATATTTTGTAACGCTTTTACGCATATTTTCTAAAAAAAACGTACCTTTGCACACTTTTTTTCGAGGATGAAAACGAAATACACCGAGTACAAAAACCTGGACCTTACAAAAATCGGGAAGGACATCCAGTCCTATTGGAAGGAGAATAATACGTTTGAAAAAAGCCTTGAGCTTACCCGGGGCAAGTCTCCTTATATCTTTTATGAAGGCCCCCCTTCGGCAAACGGTGTTCCCGGGATCCACCATGTGATGGCCCGGACCATAAAGGATATCTTCTGCAGGTACAAGACGATGAAGGGTTTCTATGTAAGCCGTAAAGCCGGCTGGGATACACACGGACTTCCCATTGAGATCGGTGTCGAGAAAAAACTCGGGATAACGAAGGAAGACATCGGCAAAAAGATTTCCATCGAAGATTATAATAAAGAATGCCGCAGCGAGGTGATGAAATACAAGGATCTCTGGGATGAGCTTACGGTACAGATGGGTTACTGGCTGAACCTCGATGATCCGTATATCACCTACGAGAACAAATATATTGAATCGGTATGGTACCTTCTTGGCAAGCTGTATGAAAAAGGCCTTCTTTACAAAGGTTTCACGATACAGCCATATTCGCCTGCCGCAGGGACCGGCCTGAGCACCCATGAACTCAATCAGCCGGGAGCTTATAAAACGGTTAAAGACAACACCGTTGTTGCACAGTTCAAAGTCATCCAGAACGAAAAATCCGGGTTTCTTTTCAATGATCCGTTTGGCGATGTTTATTTCCTGGCATGGACAACAACTCCATGGACCCTTCCTTCAAACACCGGACTTGCAGTAGGCAAGGACATCACCTACATTGTCATAAAGACTTATAATCCCTATACTTTCCGTGAACAGACGGTGATCATGGCCCGGGATCTGATTCACCAGTACCTCCCCGAAAAGAATTCACATCTCGAGCTGGAAGAATATTATGAAGGGCAAAAGAATATCCCTTACAGGATTATCGCGGAATACAAAGGCTCTGACTTTGAAAATATACGTTACGAACAGCTTCTCCCTTATGCCCTGCCCGAAGAAGGGGATCCTTTCAGGGTTGTGATCGGGGATTTTGTCACGACCGTTGACGGAACCGGTATAGTGCATATTGCGCCCAGCTTCGGAGCTGATGACTTCAGGGTTGGCAAACAATACGGGCTGGGCTCTCTGACCCTGGTTGACAAGCAGGGGAAATTCACGGAACAGATGGGTGAATTCGCAGGGCGGTATGTCAAGATCGAATACGACGATGACTGTGCCAACAAAGAATGCCCCCCGGTTGATATTGATATCATCGTCAAGCTGAAACATGAGAACAAGGCATTTAAGTCTGAGAAGTACGAACATTCCTATCCACATTGCTGGCGGACTGATAAACCTGTGCTGTATTATCCCCTTGATTCATGGTTCATCCGTACCACGGCCTATAAGGATGAAATGATCCGCCTCAACAACACCATCAACTGGAAACCCGAATCCACCGGTACTGGTCGTTTCGGGAACTGGCTTGAGAACCTTGTCGACTGGAACCTTAGCCGTTCCAGGTTCTGGGGGACTCCACTACCCATCTGGAGGACTGAAGATGGTAAAAATGAGATCTGTATAAGTTCTGTGGGGCAGCTTAAAAAAGAAATTGAAAAGGCCTTTCAGGCAGGATTAATGAAAACCAATCCACTCGCGTTATTTAACGAAGGGGATCTGACCGATGCGAATTACAGGACTTTTGACCTTCACCGTCCTTTCGTGGATGATATTGTACTTGTAAGCGATGATGGGCAGGCTATGCGCAGGGAAACTGATCTTATTGATGTCTGGTTTGATTCCGGGGCCATGCCATATGCCCAGTATCATTACCCCTTTGATAAAAGCCGCAGCCTGGAAAGTTTTTTCCCGGCCGACTTCATCGCTGAAGGTGTTGACCAGACCCGTGGATGGTTTTTCACCCTGCATGCTATTGCAGTGATGCTGTTTGACTCGGTATCGTTCAAGACCTGTGTTTCCAATGGTCTTGTACTTGATAAATCGGGGAATAAGATGTCGAAACGCCTCGGGAACGCAGTTGACCCTTTCGAAACAATAAAAAAATTCGGCCCGGATGCCACACGATGGTATTTGATTACCAACTCCCAGCCATGGGACAACCTGAAATTTGACGAGAGCAGTATTTCAGAATCCCAGCGCAAATTCTTCGGTACCTTGTACAACACTTATGCCTTCTTTTCACTCTATGCAAATATCGACGGATTTTCATACTCTGAAGCAGAACTTCCGTTGAGCGAACGTCCTGAAATTGACCGCTGGATTCTCTCGGAATTAAACTCACTAATCAGGTTTGTTGATGAGAGCTATGAAGACTATGAGCCAACGAGGGCCGGCCGTGCAATTGCTGATTTTGTTGACGAACATCTGAGCAACTGGTACGTGCGCCTTTGCCGCCGGCGTTTCTGGAAAGGTGATTACTCATCCGATAAAGTCAGTGCATACCAGACTCTTTATACCTGTATCGAGACTGTTGCCCAGCTGATGGCCCCTATATCACCATTCTTTGCCGAACAGATTTTTACGGATCTTAACAAGGTCTCAGGACGAAAAAATGAGGGTTCTGTGCATCTTTCTGAATTCCCGGCATCTGATGCTTCAATGATCGACAAACAACTGGAAGTAAGAATGGAGATAGCCCAGAAGGTCTCCTCGATGGCCCTTTCGATCAGAAAAAAAAATAATATAAGGGTACGACAGCCGTTGAACCGTATCCTGATCCCCTTGTTAAATGAACAGTTAAAAGAACAGATCGAATCGGTAAAGAATCTCATCCTTTCCGAAGTGAATGTGAAGCATATTGAATATATCACTGATACCGAGGACATCATTTCGAAAAAAATCAAACCGGATTTCAAAAAACTCGGATCGAAATGCGGAAAAGACATGAAGATGATCGCCGAGGATATGAAAGAGTGGAACCAGATCGTGATTGCTGAATTCGAGAGGGAAAAGTCGTTCACGAAGACATACCCGAACGGCAACGCATACACCTTTGCACTGAGCGATGTGGAGATACAGTCAAACGACCTGCCAGGTTACAACACAGCCACAATGGGAGCCCTGGTCGTTGCTTTGGATACTGCAATAACTCCCGAATTAAAGAATGAAGGTATTGCAAGGGAACTGATCAACCGTATCCAGAACCTGCGCAAGGATAAAAAATTCGAAGTGACTGATAAAATCCGCGTGAAAATACAATCTCATCCTGAAATGGATGAAGCGGTGAATCAGAATTTTTCTTACATTTGCAGCGAAATTCTGGCTCAGTCTTTTACGATCACAGGAAAACCGGAAGGTAATGAAATTGATGAGATTGAACTGACGGAAACAATTAAAACCCATATTTCCATCGAAAAGATGGATTGATTTACACACGGCAGGGAGCAAGATTTCTGTCGTTGTTTATTTTAGAACCTTAACCTGACGAGCTATGAAAAAAGCAGCAGCACCGGATAAAGCAAAGACAAGGTATACCGACGAGGAACTCGAAGAGTTCAAACAGATCATTCTTCAGAAACTTGAAAAGGCCCATAATGATTTGCAGCTTCTTACCGATGCATACACAACCGGTAATGAGCATGACACTAATGATACTTCACCGACCTTCAAAGTTCTTGAGGAAGGATACCAGGTTTTTTCAAAGGAAGAGAACAGCAAATTTGCCGCACGCCAGGAAAAATTTATCAAATCTTTGGAAAACGCCCTTGTCCGCATTGAAAACAAGAGTTACGGCATATGCCGAGTAACCGGCAAACTCATCCCGAAAGATCGTTTACGTTCTGTTCCCCATGCAACTCTCAGTATTGAAGCAAAACGCATACAGACTGCCCCTGCAGTTCTCCAGCGACAGGCCATAGATCTGTTGGATCACGAAGAATGAAAAAAGCAGTCTGGATCATACTCCTGATCCTCATCGCGGATCAGATTCTGAAAATCTGGATCAAAACTACGTTTTATATTGGAGAAAGCCATCCGGTGCTCGGCCATTGGTTCTATCTTCATTTTACTGAAAATGAGGGCATGGCTTATGGTCTGAAACTGGGCGGACAATTAGGGAAGCTGGCCCTTAGCTTATTTCGCCTGATGGCAATTGCAGGTATTTGCTGGTGGCTTTATACTGCAACAAAAAAAGGGGCAGGGACCCTGATGGTTGTTTGTATCTCCCTGATACTTGCCGGTGCCATCGGGAATATTATTGACTCAGCATTTTACGGGATGATCTTCAATGAAAGTTCTTATATGCAGCTGGCAACTTTTTTCCCGAAAGGAGGTGGGTATGCTTCTTTTTTGCATGGGAAGGTAGTTGATATGTTTTACTTCCCTATCATTGAAACACGTTTCCCGGGCTGGGTCCCATATTTCGGAGGGGATGATTTCGTTTTTTTCAGGCCCGTTTTTAATATAGCTGATTCAGCGATCACAACAGGTGTCCTGATGCTGATTGTATTTCAGAGGAAGATCTTTCCCAGTAGTAAATAGCGAGAAGCGAAAAGCGAAAAGCGAAAAGCGAAAAGCGAGAAGCGAGAAGCGAGAAGCGAGAAGCGAAAAGCGAGAAGCGAAAAGCGAGAAGCGAAAAGCGAGAAGCGAAAAGCGAAAAGCGAAAAATCAATTAGCAGGGTAGCGAAATTAATACAATCCCCGGGTTTGTTCAGTCGAGCCCGGGCTTTCTTTTC
>Ga0209083_1000333_pt1 | contig 72919 bp, 114 predicted proteins | sample AM7aDNAmetaG_FD_184132 | JGI IMG/M metagenome (GOLD analysis project Ga0209083, IMG submission 184132) | Freshwater microbial communities from Finland to study Microbial Dark Matter (Phase II) - AM7a DNA metaG (SPAdes) (version 3) | ecosystem: Environmental > Aquatic > Freshwater > Lake ... | reverse complement strand
AGGTTGAAATTTCTCAATCTTTAGGTTTTGTTTCTTTGGATATTTTAAATATGCAAAAGACAAATGAAACAAAATTACTTACTCAAATACAAAATAAACTAGAAGATGTAAATGCAAAGATATTAGCAGTTAATAATGTGGATAATTAGAATGGAATCACAACAAGAAACAAATGATAGTCAAGCAATAAAAAATGAAGAAAATACTTTCTTTAAGTGGATAGTTGGAATTTTAATTGGTATAATACTTACTTTCATAGGAGTATTTTATACTTCTCTAACTTTAAAAGATACAAACGCAGATACTAGAATTACTACTTTAGAAGAATCAACTAAATCACAAAATACCCAAAATGCTTTAATACTTCAAAATATGCAATCAAATATTTATTTATTATGTAAAAGTCAAAATGCGGACTGCATTCCACCATTAAAATAATATGAAAATACTTATCTTACAAAAAGGATATAGAGATGTTTGCAAAGACATAAAGGGAATAAAAGAGAATCACCTAGCTCATATTCAAGCAGATATTAGCAACATAAATATTAATCTAGCCGGGATTAATAAAACACTAGAATTTTTAACAAAAGAGAGATGAAACAAACAGGATTTTTATTTAAACTAAAAAAAACAGACTACATTACAGGAGCATCTCCTCTGACTTCTATTGATGTACACGAATCAGGAGACTGGCGTGCCTTTCTTCCAGAGGGAGAAAAACAATATAAATACGCAACGTTTGACACAATGTCGTGCTCCACTTTTTCTGCACTTAATATCGTAGAGACTTGGTTGAATTGGTTTATTGCGAACGACAAACTAAGTGCTTCACAATTAGAAACGATAAACAAATTAGGATTTTATAAAAACGGAAAGTTCAATGCGAGTGATCGCTTCACTGCTATCATGTCAGGGACAACTCATCAAGGTAATTATTTTCAAAACGTGTGGGACAGCATTCGTCACGATGGACTTCTCCCAGAGGTAGACTTTCCATTTGGAGGAAATAGTTGGGAAGAATATCATGACCCAAAAAATATCACAGAAGAAATGACGGAAAAAGCAAAAAAAATACTAGATATTTTAAACTTTTCATATGAATGGGTAGCAATGACTCCAGATAACTCAGAGCTTATTCTTCCGGCACTTAAGCAATCACCACTTCACATCGCAATCCCAGTACCGGGGACTCATGCAGTAGAACAAGTAGCCGTCGGTTATTATTTTGACAGCTATGAGCCGTACGTCAAAGAAATAGATACTCCAATAAATTACATCATGAAAGTCATTGGAACAGTGAAACCATCCAGATATGTTTTTACAAGAAGCATGAAAATAGGAGATAGAGGAGAAGATGTTGAACAGTTGCAAATAAAATTCGGAATAAAACCAACGGGATTTTTTTATAAGATGACTCAATCAGCAGTGAGAGTGTTTCAAAGAAAAAATGGTTTACAAGTTGACGGCATTGTCGGGCCGAAAACATTAAAAGCATTAAATAAATAATATGGACGGACAAGCAATAGTAGATTTAGTAACAAAAATATTGGGGGGAGAAGCTCCAGACGAAACATATATTCTCCAATTAATTAATCTCTCGAAGATGAAGTACGAGCGCAAACGTCCTTGGAAAGTTTTAGTTGCACTCGATAAAGCTGACACAGTGAGTGGCTCAAGTACATATTTAGTAGCACACGACACTCCTGACAATTTTAGAAGATATGTCGGAGAAAGTTCCTTGTCTCAAGGACTCATTATTTTATTTGATGGAGCAAATGATATTCAATATTTAACCGAAGTACCATTTGAAAAAATACTAGAATACAAAGACGAGTTCGGACACTTTGCAGTAGACTATGGAAGCCAAAAATTTTATATCACAGGAATAGTACCGGGAAACTACAAAATTTATCAATATTTTATTCAGAAAACAGATCCAATAACTCTAGCAACATCATGGGGAAATTTCGATAGCGACTACCATCCAATACTTGCCTTTGATGCGGCCGCTCACTGGAGACTTGGTACTGATTGGGATGATGTGAATGCACGAAATGCCGATGACAATGGGAGAATGGCAGACCAAATCTACGAAGCAATGGCGAGTGAAGATGCGGAGATGGCGATATCCGCAGTTAATAATATAGATTATCCTGTAGGAAATAACAGAGGAAATACTGGCATTGGCCCAAGAGGAGTAAGAGGATAACATGGCAAAAGGAAAAGGAAAAATAATCCCTCCATACGTGATAGGAGACCTAACACATACTTGGGGAGGGTTGAATACTTCAAAATCAGATACTAGATTTTTAGAACGTGGCGAAAGCTTTGACTCTTTAAATTGGATAACTGGAACACAAAAAGATAACATTCAACTCCGAAGAGGAAAACAACTTATTGGGCAAACTAATAGGAACGGAAACCCCGTCACAGGCCTTGGAGTTGGTGTTTTAAACAACGGAAATGAGGTTCCATTTTTTACTTACGATAGAAAGATAATGATTTATGACAAGAATATTGAATTAATTGATTACTATTTTAATAGTCAAAGTACCGACGACCAAGCATTGAGCGACGACATAAAAGGAGCCGCTCAAACATTTACTGTATTAAAAAAAATACAAATAGACTTCTGTAAATTCTCTTTAAAAAAAGTTGGGTCTCCAGTAGGTAATGCAGTGGCAAAAATTTATAATATCTCTGGAACATTTGGAACCGATGCAATACCAAGTGGTATACCACTAGCTACATCTGACCCTTTTGATATTTCAACTATCACAACACTTTACTCTCTTTATTCGTTTAAATTTACTGGACTAAATAAAATAACATTAAACGAGGGACAGTATGCCGTCTCAATTGAATATCCAAATACAGCATCGGTTGATTTTATTATAGTCGGGAGTAGTCTTGAAACCCCCGGACACTCAGGAAATGCATCTGCTTTAATTTCTGGCAGTTGGTATGACTTAGGTTTATTCTATGATTTATATTTTTATGTTTTTGGAGTTGGAAGTGGAGGAGATACTGTCGAAGTAAACACTACAGACATACTACCAATTAAGGCAAAAGGTGAAGACGTAAACATAGTTCCATACTCAAACCTAGCCGGTTCTTTTATGTATTTAACATCGCCCAATTCTTCTATTTATAAAATAAATGTGGCGAACCCAAAAGACGTGGTAGACCAAGTAATGGATACCTTTAGATTTATATTTGAAAGAAGTTACCAAAGCAGAATGTTTGCAGTAGGAAGAAATGGAAACACAAAGGACTCCAAGGATCCAACGGGAGTATATATGTCATGGACGGATAGGCAATTATTGAGCGACTACCCCGCAGAAACGACTCAAGGAACACTATTTACAGCAGACGGAATACTAAAAACTTTTACAGGAACTTTGACAGTGCCTGCTAAAAATACAATTTTTTACATCAGCATAACCACAGGCGCAGGGACAGAAAAATTCTTTGATGATGGATGTGGAAACTTAAATTCTAATTTAGGAGGAACTGGCACAATTAATTATGCCACAGGAGATTTTGTGATTAATTTCTTTACTGCTCCGCTAGCAGGAGAAATCGGTACTGCAACATTCAACACAGAAGATGCTACAAGCAAAGGAGTATGCGATTTCTCATTTAACACAGCGACTCGAGTACCATTCACGGGCGAAACCTTAAGACAAGATGATGCAGGAGGAAATGCAAAAGCGGTGTTCCCTTTCAATGGAGTTGAATATTGCTTCCACATTTTAAAAACTTGGCAGTTGACACTCGCAACAGATGACAAATCTTTTGACAACTTGCCATACTACGAACAGATAGGAATTCCAAATTCACGTGCCGCCTTTCCAAAAGGTTCAGGAGTATTATTTTTGAATAATTCAAACCCGGGAAACCCAACCCTTTCAATTTTAGAAATAAAAGCGGCAGGAAATAATCTAACAATAGTACCAACAAAACTCTCTGAAGACTATCTCGATTTAACTACATTTGGGTTTGACCATGCTGTTATTTTTAATTGGGGAGACTACGATATTGTTTGTTGTGCTAATTTACAAAATGGAAAAATAAATAATTACAATGATGTATTTTTTATACGAGATACAACCTCTGAGTTGTGGAGCAAACTAGACTATGGGTCAACTGCATTGTCAGTTTTTTATGGTGCTCTAATTTCTGGAGACTCTCTATCCCCAAACATTTATACTTTATTTTCTGGCTTCGATGACGACGGAGAAGTGATACAAAATTACTGGAACAATGGATATACAAACCTAGATATTCCGGGCATGAAAAAAGTAGGATACTTTAACATACAAGGACTCATCCAACCATCACAAAAAATAAAAGTATCTTATTCACTCGATAGTGGAGCATATATAGATGTTTTCGAAATAGACGGAGCATCAAATTATGTAAATAAATCATCGCCAATTGGAATAGGTTCGTTCACTATTGGAGAAAATATAATCGGTGGAGAGGGTGATGGAAACGCAACGGCTAACGAGTTCGAAATAGACATTCCTGTTCACACAGATTTATTCGAATACATATCATTCAGATTAGAAGCAACTGATGTCGGATATGCTCAAATAAATAAATTTGCTTATAAAGATATTCGGTTTAAGCGAAGAAGAATCATCCAATTCGCTGACCCCGAAATTAACAACTAGGTCGTTTGCATTAAAAAATAAGTGGTATAATAAAAATATGAAAAACATTCTCCAAAAAATAATTACCTCAACTCTTCTGATACTAGCAATTCTTGCGGTCGGATTTTTAAAAACATCAGGGTCAACAATTCCAATAGCGCCGTCTCTTTTTGAAACATCGCTTGCCTCTCCAATTGGAAAGACAGATACGTCAATGACTCTTGCAAGTGGAATACTTGCCAATGGGTCAACACTCTCGGGATACACGTGTTTCACAGTGGACTCAGGAAACCCAAACGTGGAATTCATTTGTGGAACAGCATCAGGTACGTCCATAACATCGCTTTTAAGGGGGGTAGATACGCTCACAGGCAATTCTTCTACTTCAACCCTACAATTCACTCATAGACGAGGTGCAGACGTCAAAATAACAGACTTCCCTGTTTTTACAATTGTTAGAAATATTATGGCCGGGGTGGACTCATTACCATCTGCAATATCTTATAAAGTAGGAGTATCACCACTTGGAAGTCAAGATTTAACTACGAAAGCATATGTTCTTTCTGTGGTAAATGGAGGAACAGTATCAACCAATCAAATCGTAGTTACAGGTACGGCAGGAGAAACTGTTGCCGCCGGAAATATTATTTATTTAAAATCAGACGGATATTGGTGGAAAGCAAAAGCAAATGATACAACTACATTCTCTAATACAGAACTTGGAATAGCTCAAGGCGCAGGGACAGCAGGAAATACTATATCAAACGGAGTATTAATTCGTGGAGTAGATACAAACAATACTGGGACAGTAGGAAATCTCGCATACATTTCAAATACTGGAGGAAATGCAGGAACATCAGCAGGAACATACACGAAAGTAGTCGGACAATTTTTGCCATCAAATACGGGTCTTGAACTTAACCCTGCCGCTTATCTTTTATATGCAGGTGTTTCACAGGGAATTTATACTTCTCAAAATAAATTAATAGCACAAGACCAAGTCTATACCGCAGACTCAGACCAATCACAAACAACCCAAAACGCTACTGTAGAATTTGGAATGGCTAATACCACAGGAAATAAAAACAAAATTCAACAATCATTTATACCAACCAAAACTAAAATTCGAGGAGCAAGACTTTATAAGTCTGCCGATACTGGAATATTCACAGGAACTGTGACTGTCGCCCTTTTTGCAGATACAGCAGGAAGCCCAAGTGGATCCGCTCTAGGTACTGTTACTATCACAAACGCACAATGGCTTGCTTTGCCTGTGGGAGAGTTTGAAGCAATTTTCACTTCGGAATACGCAAGTATGACACAAGGTTCAACCTATTGGATACAAGCTAGTGCATCAACTGCCGATAACGCAAATCACCCCAACCTTGGCGATAACACTGCCGGAGGATATACAAGTGGAAGTGTAAAATATTGGAATACAACCGACACTTATGTTGCCGTTGCAAACGTTGATTTATATTTTAAAACCTTGCAAGGAGTAAGTAGTCAGGTGGCGTATATTTCCAAAATACCCACGACCCAAATATTTACTCTTGGTTCAAATATCGGAGACTCAACTACTCAATTCACTGTGTCAAACATAAGTGGTAGTATTTGGAGATATACATACACAGGAGTTGGAACGAATCCAAATATCACACCAACTAGCATCCCAGTAGGAATGAATATACAATTCTCTTCTTCTAACTCTCACTATAATTTAAACAACATCCTATCTGCCACAGTACTAGCAAGTGGGACAAATTATTTTCAAATTACTAGCCCAACTGGATATGCTGAAACAGTAACACTTGGTGGAGGAGGATATTTAATCCTAGGAAAAACATACACGAAACCGGCAGGAGTAAAATATCTTGAAGTGGAGACTGTAGATGGCGGAAATGGTGGAGATGGATTCGATATTGGAAACGGAGGAAATGTTGCCGGTGAAATAGGGGGGGCTTCTTCTTTTAGTTCTTTAGTAAACAATACAACCGGAGATTTAATTTTATCTGGTAATGCGGGGAGTGTTAGCCCAATGACTAGCTGTAGTAGCACAAATTGCAATACAAAAACTTACGTATCAGGTCAAGGAGGATTAAGTTTTATTGGAACTTATGGAAAAGGAGGAAGTTCATATGCTGGGTGGAATAACTTAAACTTTTATGGAGGAACAGGTGGAACTTATTCTAGAAAAATATTGTCTAGTTCAAGTGTCCCATCTTCTGTACCAATTACAATAGGAGCAGGAGGAGGAAATGGAAATTCAAGTGTAGGAGGAGTAACGACAAGTGGAACAGGAAATAGTGGAGTGGTTATTATTAAAGAATTTTATTATTAATATGGCAACTAAAACAACCCCAGTAGTAAATAAACCGGCTCCTGCTCCAGTAGCAACTAAAACAACCCCACCCGCTCCAAGTGGGCCAACTTCAATTTATTATAATGGTACCTACATTAACCCTGCTTATGCATCAGCAGATGCAAAAGCAAAAGGAACCGTGGTGAAGACAAACGTGGCCGGAGGAGCCCCGGACACACCGGCATACATTCCAAGGGCACCGATTGACACCAATAAAGGAAATGGAACAGACGGCGGAATCGGAACCTCTGATAAAACATTCTCCGAAGTGGTGGAGGCGGCCTACGCAAAACTACTCGGACAGAGCGCCGGATACCTCGGAGCCATAAATGAAAAATATAATCTTGAAAGAAAAAATCAAGAACAAATCGGAATAGAAAACAAGGCAAATGTTAGAGGGAGTTTAGCCGCAAGTGGAATGGGTGGCTCAGGAGAGGCGGCAAGAATGAGCAATGACACAGCACAATACACCGCAGACCAAATCGCAAAAGTAGAAGCAGACAGAACGACAGAAATAGGAGGAGTAATAAGCACAATTCAACAAAATGCCGCTAGTATGGCTCAGGCAGAAATTTCAAGCGATAGAACCTTGCAAGCAAATATAAAAACAGATGCAACGAATGCAATTTCTGCATTAGGGAGTGCTCACACAGATTTAGAAAAATTTAAAACAGAAAATCCTGAGGCATATTCTCACCTTGTAGATGTTTTTGGAAGTTCAAATGTAGTCGATGCAATGTACGCAAATAGTATCCCAAAACAAAACATTTTAAATACAAATATAAAAGGAAGTACTGCAATGGTTATCTCTCAAGACCCAGTGACCGGAGCTGTTCACGCAAATACTTACGACTTGGGAATCGAAGTGCCGAGAAATTGGACAATGGAAAAGACACCTGATGGAACGATGGCAATAATGAAAGCAGAAAACTTTGACCCAAACGATCCAAGTACATTCCAAATATGGGGGGTCGACGACAATGGATTATTTACTAAACTAGTATCGGGAGACCCGAACGAAGCTTCCATAAATAGAGATACTTCACTAAGCAGTTTTGCGAGTGCTATAACAAACCAAGAGGGAGCAGACTATACAAAAGTTAACCCAGACAGTGGCGCATTGGGAAAATATCAAATCATGCCTTTTAACCTAGGGTATGCAGGACTCACAAATGATGAAGCAGGGAAACAAGCATTTTTAAATAGCCCCGAACTTCAAGATAAGGCATTTAATAAAATGATACAGGAATCTTATAACAAGTATAGCGGAGATTTTAATAAAATGGCCGCCGATTATTATGGTGGAGAGCTGGGTGCAAAAAACTATGGAACTCCTCAAGGTGATGTACAAGGAAAAATAGACCCAAAAACTGGAAAACCGACTGGATACCCTAGCGTTAATGAGTATGTTGATCAAGTCAATAAAAAAATTGGCTCACAAACACAAGATGGAAAAGACTATGCCCAGGTGGGATTATTGGCGAATACAAGTTATAATCCGAAAAACAAAGTGGATAGTAATGCAAAAAATTATATCGAAAGATACTTAAAAAATAACAAATATCCAACTGCATACGAGCTAGGACTCGGAAGAAGCACGAATGCCGTAACACAAGATAAATTTAGACAGATTCAAGCTAGAGCAGATGACTTATATTATGAAGCAACCGGAACATCGATGCCATCGGTCGCTGACTTGACTGGAACGTGGAAAATAATCAATCAAAATAAGGGTATTTTGAACAAAATAAACATTGCCTCTGACACAGTGGAGAGTAATTTTAATCTAGCAATTAGAGGAGAAATATCAAACGACGTGAACCAAAATGCTACGGCCGTTAACAAACTCCTTAACCCGATATACCTAGCATTGGGCGATCCTGCAGTAAACCAAGCTCTAGTATCAAATGGAACGATCACTCAAGAATTTGCAAATTTGATTTCAACGAGAAATGCTCAAGGAACACTGGCCGCAGACAAAATGTTGGCAGAGGAATTACTCCCATTCGGAACTTCAGTAGAAGCGCAAAAAGCGGTTGTTTCGAGATTAGTTCAAGAAGCAGTGAATATTAAGAAAGCTCTGACAAGTCAACAAGAAACTTTATATCAACAAGTAGATCCGTTACAACAGAATCCAAATAATCCAGCACGAAAGACTAGCGACAAAAAAACCGATGTGGGAGACAACGGAGGCCAAGTAATAACGGCACCTGATGGAACGCAAATAATCATAACCGATTAAATTTATGGATAAAATTTTATCACCATCAAAACCAAATACTCCGGCTCCAGCAGGAACGGCTCCAATACGAATGACTAGAGCTGAATACCAAGCCAAATATGGGCAAGCTCCAAATGTTCCTACTGTTTCTTCAGCCCAACCAGTGAGGATGACTCGTGCAGAATATGATGCAAAATATAATCAACCGAAAACGTATACAAATCCATATAACGCTATATTTAGAGCAAAACCAACTGATAACCCGATTCAAGCAGGGGCCAAAGCACTTGGTAATATTCCAACCTCAACATATGAATTAGGAAAAGGACTAGTGACAGCTGTAGCAAAACCAAGAAAAACTGTAGCCGGAATTTTTGGAGCTATAAGAGGAGGAGGAGAAGCACTCGGAAGAAAAATCCTAGAGCAAACACCAATGAAAGACAAAATACCTGCTCCTGACCAAGAAGAGCAATCATTTAATGCTATAGTGCAAAGCTTTAAAGATAGATATGGTTCATTAGATAATGCTAAAAAAACAGCAACAGAAGATCCAATGGGATTCGGAGCTGATGTGTTGACTATACTTGAGGGAGGAGCTGGGCTAGTCGGAAAAGGAAAAGAACTAAGTTCTATCCTTTCAAAAACTGCTTCTCCGGTAACAGATGTAACTAAAAATATATCAAGTAAAATAAAAGCTCCATTTAAATCATCTTTTGATGCACCAACAGCTAAGAAATTTGCATCTGAGGGAATTGAAGCACCTATATCAGCAGTAACAAAGTCTCCTTTCTTAAAAGGTGCAGAATCACTTGTATCAAAATCGATTGCTGGCAAAAAAGTTATTGATGTAGTCAAAAATGCAACTGAAACAATAAAAACAAGAGTGAGTGAACTTGTCGATAAATTAAAACCCGAAAAAGTAATCAGCGATGAAAATCTTGGAAAAACAATTCAAGAGGGACTTTCTAATTACGAAGCAAACTTTAAGCAAACGTCAAACAAAATATATGATGAATTTACAAAACAACTTTCAAGCCCAGAAAATAAAATGGGAAACCCTCCGGCAATAGTAGATAAAACTCAACAAATTGCAAGAGAAATAGTGAATCAGCAAAGTAAAAGTCTATACAAAGGAGTAGACTCAAAAATAATGAATATGCTCGAAAAAGTCAATGGAAATAAGGATATTTTGAAATTTGACAATTTAAAAGAAACAAGAACTATGGTAGGAGAAGAGTTAGCAAAGAATCCACAAAGTGGCCCACTGAAGAGATTATATGGAGCGTTGACCGAAGATATGAATGCAACAGTAAATAAAGTAGACCCAGAGTTAAGCGCAGAACTTAAGAAAGTAAATGATGCTTATATGGCAGGGAAAACAAAAATTGAGTCAAATATTGCTCAATCCATTCAGACAAGCAATCCAGAAAGAATTGCACAGAATATAATAAAAAGAAATAGTGCTGATACTTTAAAACAAGTAAAAGAAATGATTGGCGAAGAAAGATTCGGAGAATTGTCAAAAGTTTTTACAAGACAAACATTCGAAAAATCAGTCACTCGTGGGGAATTTGATATTGATAAATTTAAGAAAAATCTGGCAGAATATGATCAGGCAACACTTGATGAAATTTTAACTAAGCCACAACAAAATGAATTAAACCAAGCTATAACTCAATTTGAAAAATACAAAGAAATGAGAGGAGCATTAAAATCGGGTGAAAAATATGCTGAGGGTTCTCAGACAGCATTCTTGCAAAGTATAAAAGGAACAGGTACAAGAGTGGGAGCAATAGGAACTGCATTGCTTACTGGAAATTGGGGGATAGCAACCGCTATACTAGCAGAAACTGGTGGAGAATTAATGCTCACTAAATTATTTACTTCTGAATTTGGAAGAAAATTATTAACTGAGGGATTAACTCCTTCTAATAATAAAATATTACAAACAATGAAATTACCACAAGATAAAATGGCGATTATCAGTAATGCATTTAATAGAACTAATACCGAATCATCTAAAGAATAAAAGACAAAGAAATAAAATCGGAACTATCCAAAGACAACCAAAATATATAGCTACCAAAATAATTATTATTCCTAACATATCAACATTATAACATAAAAACAAAACAAATGGAACTCAAACAACTTTTTTCAAAAGCAAACAACGAACATAAACCTATAATTGGGAGCGACTTCGATGGAGTCGTTACTTCGGGACTCGTTCCCTCAAAAGGCACAATTATTCTCACTGGCAGAAAAAAAGAACACAAAGAGGAAATGCAAAAACTCCTCCCGAACGGAAACAAAATATACTTCTTCCCAGACCATGACAAAATAACAGACAGCAATAAAGACGAGATCGTGGGAAACTGGAAAGCCGATATGGTAGCCGAACTCGGGCTCGAGAAATTCTACGAAGACACTAAAAAACAAACTAAAATCATCCAAGAAAAAAATCCATATACCGAAGTGGTACACGTTTCACATGAAACCACGGAGGACAACGAAAAAGAGCTAAAATTTGTGATTATAAGCACGTTCGGAGAGCTCTTGGACGTAGCCATCCAATTGGAAAAAGTAGAGGGCTATGAGACGAAATTCTGTGTTCCGAACTCAAGCTACGAAAAAATAGGCGACGGCATTGTGACCAAAGAAAAAGACTGGCATCGATGCCTTGGTAAAAACTACGTGTGGGTAGTGGACGGATGTGAAACCGCTGACCTCCAAGAATGGCTTCGAGAGCAAGGGGAGTATGTAGTCGGGACAAACAAAGTGCTTGCAGAATTGGAAGACGACAGAAAAAAAGGTCAAGAATGGTTTAAAAAAGCCGGGTTTCACCAACCAAAAAGTATATCATTCGAGGGCGAGAATGCTTTTGACGAGGCAATAAAATTTATTAGAGAAAATTCGTAAAAATGGTATAATATATTTATGCAAACACATAACATGTCAAAAACAAAATTCTATAACACTTACGGTAGGATATACCAAAGAACTCACAACAAAAACAACCCTGCCTATACCGACTATGGTGGCAGAGGAATAAAATGCTTATGGAGAAATTTTGAAGAATTTAAAAATGACATGCTCGGTAGTTTCCTTGACCACGTTAAAAAATACGGGAAAGAAAACACCACAATTGACAGAATCGACAACGATGGAAATTATTGTCAAAAAAATTGTAGGTGGACTACGATGAGGGTTCAATCAAACAATAGACGTTCTAATGTTTTTATAGAATATAAAAATAAAAAACTTACCTTAGCTCAGTGGGAAAAAACACTCGGATTGCCAAATAATATCCTTTGTCAAAGAATTAATAAATATAAATGGCCTATCGAAAAGGCCATAATGACTCCAAGTAGGAGATAATCTATGTCAAAATATATTTTAAAACAAGAATCAGACGCCCCTAAACACATCAATTATAAGGCACATTTTGACGACAATATTGATTTAATACACCACCTTGAGGAACTTAAAAAAAGTTGGAATATTTCTGAATACGGAGAGAAAAAATTCCAACTCATGGAAGTAGTCGAGGGCATGGAGGTAGCCATCTCTGGTTTTTACAACGGCCATGACTGGCTTCGAGATAAAAATGGAAAAGCACAATTTTTTATAAACTTTGAACACAAAAAGGAAACCGATGGAGACCTTGGGGAAACAACTGGGGAAATGGGGACTTTATTTTTTGGAACAGACGAAGACCACGGGCTTGTGAAACAAGTAATGCTTCCAAAGGAAATCGAGGACGTTCTTCGTGAAACATCATATCGGGGAGTCTTTGATATCAACGGAAGTCTGACAGAAAAAGGATACGTGGCATTCGAGGCAACATCTCGATTTGGAATTCCTGCCACCTCGTATGAATTCATGGAGGGCTTAAAATCAAACACAGGAGAAATGCTCGCATCCATGGCCATGGGAGAAGATAACCCAATTCAGATCGTGAAAGGATGGGGTCTCTGCCAAGTAATCGCTAGTAAGCCATTTCCAGTAGATTCCGAACTAGATGACAAAGATACCAGTAGAGGCGAAAAACTATGGATAATGGGGCAAAATGAGCATTCTGTAGCCGATTTTGACAAGGAACAGCTTAAACACATCCATCTAGAGAACTTTGAAAGGACAAAAGACGGAGACTACAAGGTAGCCACGAAGAACGGATACCTCCTCGTCGTGACGGCGGTGGATAAGTCTATTGCCAAGGTACGTGAGAAATTGCTAAAATATATTAAGGATAATATTTTTATTGCAGGAATAAAATACCGCCACGATCTTGGAGAGAGAATCGAGGAATACGAAGAGGATATCGAAGAGAATAAATTATGATAATGCCTGACAATTACAACGACAACAATGTGGACTGGCAGAGAGATAGTTCTCCCGATATTATTTCCTCAGGAGACGAAGCAACAGAGACAGAGGATAGAGAAGAAGAATTTAATGAAGACGATGATGAATAAAATTATACAATTTTTTAGAGAATTATTTATGAAAACGGCACCACAACCGATTCCAATACCAACTCCTAATCCAATCCAACAACCAACACCAACTCAACCATCGGCCCCACCAATAACAACGGGGAGACTTAACCGATGGATAGATGCTATTAAAGTTATGGAGGGAGCAAAACTCGAAAGAAATAATCCGGGGAATTTGCGATACGTGGGACAAGCTCATGCTTTCAATGATAATGGTTTTTGTAAATTTAGTACCTACCAACACGGATACGATGCCCTAAAAAATCTTTTAGTAAATGCCTGTACTGGAAAATCAAAAACTTATCGTCCAGAAATGAGTCTCTTGAAATTTCAATCAATTTATTCTCCATCATCTGATGGGAATAATCCTGCACACTACGCCAAATTTGTCGCTGATAGAATCGGAGGAGGAGTGACAACAAGTACGCCAATAAAGGAGTTAAATACGTAAAGGTCGAATTATAAACCAAAAATAAATATATGATAAAAACATTAGGATTTGGAAAAATAAATTGGGACGGGGTTAAATCTGTTCTTAAACACAGTGCTTGGATAGCAGGTCTGACTGTGGCTTTTTATTTGTTAGGAATACTAAAAGATTTCAACTTCGGAGCCTATGCTCCAATCGCCATGTGGGTAATCGGAACCCTCGCATCTTTCTTAAAAAAATTGTGCGAAACCTATCAGGTGCAAGTGCCTGAAAACTATTAATAAATAATGTGAAAAAAATAAATATACTTATATGAAAAACGACGAAAAGTTTTTGTTATCAACTGTGCAAGAATTAGTGGACTTCCCAAACGATGTAGAAGTAACTCGAAAAATGGATGAACTAGGAGTGCTCTTAACCTTAAAAGTAAATCCTGCCGATATGGGAAAAGTTATCGGGCGAGAGGGAAATACGGCAAAGGCACTTCGAATACTTATTCGAATAGTCGGTATGAAAGACAAAGAAAGAGTTAACCTAAAAATCGTAGATCCACGGGTCAAAGAAGTAGACAACGCATACAACGAAGCAAAAGATGTGGGGAGTGCTCCACTTAGAAAAGAATACTAGTTTAATCTTAAAAGGCATCCGAGGAGGGGTGCCTTTTATAGAATAAATTAGTTAATTGACAACTTAAAAACGGAGGGACAAATGAAAAACAAAACAAGAAGAGAATGGGTCAGGACTGGTAAAACAAATGTTCACCATCTCAAACCTCGTAGTAGAGGCGGGCAATCTATTGAAAGTAATCTTCTCCATCTTGATGTAAGACGACATGAAGCATATCATTTGCTTTTTAAAAATCTTACTCTTGATGAAATCATTGCTCTTTTAATAAGAGTAAAACTAATCAAAGAAGGACAAAAAAGATTTTACAAAGATTTTGTATTCTAAAAAAGAAAGGAGTTATTATGTTAATCATTTGCGTTTCGTGTAGACGGATTATCGGATGTGGTGTCAATGAAGATGGTGCAATAAAAAGTCAATGCGACTTCTGCCAAAATCTTCTTGACTGCACGAACGATACTCCGACAAATTGTGTCATGGAAAGACGAGTGCTTTTCATTCACTTTGTAAATGGTTGTAGAGATCACAATGTTCAAAAAATAGGCTTCCGCTTTAATAGTGGATAGTCAAGGGGGACTCATTCTCCCCCTTTTTAGTTATCCACAGCTACCGCTTGCAAAGCAAACGCTCGCATAGTAATATGTAGGAAAGGTCGAATATTAAAAAACAAAAATAAAAAAAATGATAACCGATAAAGAGATACGAAAAATAGAAGTTGCTGGCTATTGGAGAGGGTTCCTTGCGGGATTTTTAGCAACCATATTTATAGTGGCAATAGGGTTAACCATAATTTATTACAATGTCTAAAAATAAAAATGCGGTAGCCCTCGGTAGGAAAGGTGGCGAGGCAACAAGAGAAAAACTAGGTGTCGAACATTACAAAAAAATATCAAAGCTATCATGGAAAAAGAGGAAAGAGAAGAAGACGAAACAGAACAATTCGAATGCGAAAAAAAAGGTCATCACTGGATAACAGAAATGAATACCACATTCTGCGAATACTGTGGAGATGTGTGGGAACCAGATGACTTCTCTGGAGCAACACCCGGAGACAGATAACATTATAAAAGTTTTTAATAAATAATTAAAGTTATGGCAAAGAAAAAAACAAAAACCAAAAAGGCAAAGAGTTTGAAAAAAAACCCTGCCAAAAAAGTATCGCAGGAAATTGTGATAAAAGTACAACCGATGCCAACCCCAACGGAAAAAGATGTCCTCCCAATGAAAGACGGAGGCAAGTACATGATCCCAAGGACATGGCTCAGTGAAAAGCAAGTGGTACAGATGGTACAAAAAACCCCACCACAGCACGTCTACACTCGACCGGGGAAAGGTGGCCAACGATGGAGCTACGTCACAGGCAACTACGTCGAAAAAGTTTTGAATTTTACATTCGGATGGAATTGGGACTTCGAAATAATAGCTCACGGAAAAGAGGGAGACCAAGTGTGGGTACAAGGAAAACTGACAGTAAAAGATGACCACGGCCACGTGATCACAAAGAGCCAATTCGGTAGATCAGATATAAAGTTTTTAAAAGGCACAAAGCAGATGCTCGATTATGGAAACGACTTGAAGTCGGCATCTACGGACTCATTAAAAAAATGTGCTTCCCTCCTAGGGATAGCATCAGACATTTATGGTAAGGCAGAATTCAAAGCAGAGACCAATGTCGACTTAGATAAACCGGCGCTACCACCACCGGGATCCAAGCCGGGGCCAGATGGAGACCCAGTGTTAGTGTGTCAAGACTGCGATGGAATAGTGAGCCAAGCCGGGGCTGACTTTAGTAAAAGAGTCTATGGAAAAATCCTATGCAAGGATTGTTCCAAAAATCATAAACCAATTAAAAAATAATCATGGCTAAAAAAATAAAAACAGAAGAATGTGAAGAGCCGAAATTTATCGAGAGTGAATTATACGGAGGAAAAGTAAAAGTTAAATTCTATCCACTTTCACACCAGTATTGGGTGAGCGTCCGGGGACTTCCATTCAAAAGAAAAAGTGGATCAACAACTTTCATAGGAATCAAAGACAAAAGCACTGCACTAGGATCGTGGCAACAACAGATGACGGCAGACTTCCTCTTGAAACTCATTGAAAAAAGAGTACCAATAAGCGAAGATTTGGCCATCGAGGCGGTTATCCAAAACGATATCGCAAAAGACGAGGCCGCCGACATCGGACATGAGATGCACGAATGGCTAGAAAAGTACATCAAGTTTAAATTGAAAGTAAAGGGGTACAACGAAATCCCCGAGATACCAAACTCTCCAGAGGCAATGAACGGAGTAAATGCATTCTTCCAATGGGAAAAGGAGCATAGGCCAAAATACGTGTCCTCAGAACGCATGGTTTATTCCCTAAAGCACGATTACATGGGTACAATGGACTTGGAGGTGATTGTGGATGGAGACCTCTGCCTATGCGATTTTAAGAGCTCTAATGGGCTTTATAACAGCGTAAGGATGCAGACTGCGAGTTATTGTGATGCAGACGAAGAAGAGCGAAAGAAAAAAGTGTACAAAGGCCGATGGGCTCTGCGCTTCTCAAAATACACAGAAGCAGAATACCTACGCAGAGAAAATCGAAAAAAAGTTATCAAGCGTAAAATTGCTGAAATAAAAGGGAAAGAATACAAAGACTTCCCGATACCTCCATACCAAGTATTCGAAGCAAAATTCCTCGACAAAAAAAAAGGAATGCGAGAGTACGACATGGATGCATTTTTATCAGCAAAAAATCTTTATCAATGGGACAAAAAAACCGATTGGTTTTATAATCCCGAATATTAAAAAGTTAGTTAAATAGGGTAGCGACCAACGCTAAAAAATGAAGAAATATATAGCAATAGTAGTAGTGTTAGCAAGTTTAATCGGTAGTAATGCCCTAGCAAGAGGAACATCGGTGCTCCCAACAGATGGAGTGAAACCTTTAGTCTTACCAACGCATCCACCATTCGGGAGATGCTGTGTAGGTAGAACTGACCCAGTAGATACAGGTGACACAACCACAGTAGAAACTCCTGCTCCAGTAGCATCTCAACATCATGGTGGCTATAGCATAGCTTATAATAAATACCTTTGTGCAAAATATCCTGAAATTTATACGAAGTTTTTTATTAATCATTGCGTATTCAAATAACATGGAAACTTTTCTAGATAGCGCCCTCTTCATATCCGAGGAGGGCAGACCAAAAGCAATAAAGTGGCTTGACCCAAAAACTCATGTGGTCACCATGTTCAAACTTGAAACAGCAGGGGTCGAAGACGAGAAAGAATTACTCGATAAAGCAATTAACTATGACCCCAAAATCATACATAGCTAAAGGAAAAATACTCGAGGAATATGTGGTCAAGCAAATTCGAGAAAAAGGAATTGACCCCAAGGCATACAGATCACACGGCTCCGGCAACGGAAACACAGAAAAAGCTGACATCTGGACTTCGATGATGGTACTCGGCCAAAATGCAGGGATAGAGTGTAAAAACCAAAAAACCATAGCAATACAGGACTGGTGGAGACAAACCAAGAAATTGGAGAGTCTTCGTCGAGAGCCGATACTAGTGTTTCACGTGGAACACGAACCGATGGAAGACACAAAGTGTGTGATTTATCTCGACACTTTCCTAGAATTAGTAAAAAACCAAGGAAATGTACCAATTGAAATAAAGGGAGAAGACCAAAACACTCGAGATAAAAAATGGGCGATACAAAGTGCGATTACTAGCTTAAAAAAGGTACTTAAATTTTATGAATGAAGAAAATAAATTAGTAAAAAATGGAGATATCTTGTTGAACAATTGGGGGGAATATAGAATTGTGACGTGTGTTCTTGGAGAAGACTGCTATTACATTCAATGGGAAAAAGAAACAGGATGGTTTTATAACCCCTGCAGGGCTTGTGTGAGTATAAAGTCAATGGTTAAAAATAGAGTGAAAGTCGGAGAAATCACAGGGGAAGAATTTAATGATCTTTGTTCAGACCTAGGTATCCTTATTAAAAGATTCAACAAGGTGTTTCAAGAACTAGATGAAAGTTTTAACCAAGAGGAAAGATTTAATATTACAAGATTTTTATTTCCAACTAAAAATGACAAAAATTAAAAAAACACTTCCAACGTACACCTCCCAAAACTTCGCAGGGAGAGTAGTGTTGACTCAACAAAAAAATCAAATAGGAGTGATGGAAAGCGTGAGAAGCATCATGATGAATGCTCCGATGCTATACAGACACTTCTTAAACGAAACGTGCAAAATAGGTGACGAAGTTTCAATGTACATCACAAACAAACGGCCCAAAAGAAGCGAGGCACAAAATAATTACTTCCACCTCTAACTCTCGCTGATCGGAACATCCTCTGGCCACTCAATGAAAGAATTGAAAGCATGGGTCAAGGGTAAGTTTTTGTCAGAGGGAATAACCGAGGTATACGGAGATAAAGTGCGAGTAGTAAAAAGCACTGCAGACTTAAATATCTCAGAGTTTATGGAACTTTTAGAGAGAATCGAAGAAGAAACAAAGATACCACTACCAAAAACGGATCCGTTTAATAAAGTACTGACACCGGCAGAATACGACACTTTGAAAGCCAACCAAAAGAAAGTCTACGAAAGACTCACGGCCAACTTAAAAGGTATTTAGTTATCCACAGGTCGCTAGATAGAAATAAAAAAAGTAGTATAATTATTAATGTAGGTCGATTAGAAATTAGCTTTGTATTTTCTAGCCTCACCTTGATACTTACAAAGCGTCAAGGTAGGGCTAGAAAAACAAATAAAAATGGCAAATCAATGGTTTAAATTTTATGGAGGAGAGTACCTCAGTGATCCAAAAATCGAAAGATTAAACCCAATCGAAAGATCGTGTTGGATTACAATTTTGTCAATGGCCAGTATGGGAGACGATGGTGTTATTGAATTTCTAACTGTAGAAAGTTTATTAAACAGATCAGGAATACAATTTGACCCATACCACCCAGAAGACTGGGAAAAAGCACTTGGGGTACTAATAAAGTTTCAAAACTTAAAAATGATAGACTGTGACAAAGATGGACGAATATCGGTACTAAACTGGGAAAAAAGGCAAGAACATAACCTCACAGTTGCAGAAAGAGTAGCAAAATCAAGGGCAAAACGAAAAGATGTAACAATCAATGTTACAAATGTAACATCAGAAGAGAATAGAATAGAAGAGAATAGAGTAGATAAAGATATACCTATTTGGTTAAACAAAAAAGCATGGGAAGCATGGATCCAATACAAAAAAGAAAGAAAACAAAAAATGACTCCATCAATGATAAAATTTCAATTAAAAGTTTTAGAGAAAAACCAAAAAGACCATGCCGAAATAATAAAAAATTCTATAACGAACGGATGGACAGGACTCTTCCCTCTCAAAGATAAATTCACCAGAGATACGAAGTACAACCGAGTAGTGCAGAGCCATCGAGAAGAAGACGAAGATAAACAAACAAAAGAAGATAACAACCGATTAAACATTTTAAAAAAACAGGCCGGAGAATTAGGAAGTAAAATGAAAATATGAAATACACGAACCAGTTAAAAGTTTTAGAGATAGCGATCAGAGAGGGAGGAAATTGGCTACCAACTTTTGACTTTCAAGCCAGACACGGAATATTCGTAGGGCATCGAGGCCATGCACGAATCAGCGAGATGCAAAAGAAATATCCTGAAATGATAGAGGTAAGGACAATAGAGGGCAAAAGAACATTCGAGTACAGATTTAAAATCGACGAGACGGAAAAGTTTATGTGGACACTACCACCGGATGTTAAAAAATTTGTAGAGGAAACATTAAAAAAAGTAGGTCGAAATTATAAAGTGTGGGTAAAAAAACCGGTCTTTTTGGAAAACGGAAGTGTCCGAATGGAGTCGGTCTTAATAGAAAAATGAAAAAAATAATTTTATTAAATATTGCAATCACCTTGGGAATCATTGCCCTAGTTTTATTTGGATGGTTTCAAATAACCCTATACAAGGGAATGATACAAGCCCAAGGTATGGGAAACTCACTAGTGCAATTCGTAAATAAAGAATTTCCTAGTCAGGTATTAGATTTTGCAAAAGGGAATCAACCGGAATCGTCCCCGGCAACCCCAGTAATTAAAAAATAAAAATGATACAAGTAAAAAGATTTGATTTAATAGATGTAGATGGTTTCAATAATTTTATAAAAACAGTGAGTCTCGCAGGAGATCAACCAATAAAATACAACGAAAATTCGTTCTTTGTATTTTACGAAGAGGGAAAAAAGTTCGATAAAAAAAACAAGTTAAAAGCACTAAATAAAAGTCTCGAAGAGGCAGAAGTGCAACTCCTAAGCTATCAGCAACAGGCACTAATGCAAGAAGCAATGATGACAGAATACATGGCTCGTCCAGACTCAGAAGCCAATGCCTACGAAAAGAGAAAGTTTAAAGAAGAAAACGACACTGCCCTCAATGCTAAAAACAAGATGGTGGAACTCGAGACAATCAAAGTAAAGGTCATAGAAAAAATGATTGCAGACTTAGAAAAAGAAAATGAATAAAATAAAACCATTCAAAACTCCACAAGAACAGCAATCATACAACAAAAAAGTTGCTAACGTGGAAAAACACTTGAGAGTTGCACGGGCTTGTAAGGATCCACACGAAAAACAAGTGCATATCGAAAAGGCCGAAAAATTAATTGAGCGATATGGCTTCCCAAAGCTAGATCGCACACCTTACTACGGATAAAATGAAAATAATTCAACGTAAAATCAAAGACATCAAACCATACGAGCGAAATGCAAAAAAGCATGACGGCAAACAGATCACAAAAATAGCTGAAAGCATCGAAACTTTTGGCTTCAACCAACCGATTGTCGTGGATAAGAATGACGTTGTGATCGTAGGACACGGGAGATTATTTGCCGCTCAAAAACTTGGGCTCAAAGAAATTCCCGTACTTAAAATAGACATCAGCGAGGAAAAAGCAAAGGCATATAGACTTGCTGATAATAAATTAAACGAGAGCGAGTGGGACATGGGACTCGTAATCGACGAACTCAAAGAGCTCTCAATGGAAATGCTCGACCTTACTGGTTTTGATCGAGAATTAATCCTCGAGGACGATGCTAAAGACGACGACATACCAGACTTACCAAAAAAACCAATCTCAAAACTCGGAGACGTTTACGAACTCGGAGAACACCGCATCCAGTGTGGAGACTCGTGTAGTGAAGAAGCGGTGGAAAAATTATTAAATAGTACGAAATGCCCTTCATGTGGATATCTTAATTGATTTAATTCACAGAGGTGGTAAAATAGAGATATGATAAGTAAAGAATTGAATATAGGAAGAGCCGGACAATATCTCACGCTATTTGATTTACTTTCAAAAGGAATTCAAGCATTTGATACAGGAGAGGGAGTCAGTTATGATTTAGTTGCTGAATATAAAGGGAAATTAATTAGAATACAGGTAAAAACTACACAAAAAATGAGAAAAGTAAAAGAAAATAGTAATCCAATTTATTTTTTTCAAATCAAGAGAACAGGAAAGCAAGGAGTAAAATTTTATACAAAAAATGACTTTGATGTTTTTGCCTTAGTAGCACTTGATAGAAAAGAAGTTTACTACCTAGTTTTTGACGAAAAAGTACAATCGAATAGTATTTGTGTAAGAGATAAAAAAATAAAATATATAGGGAGAGCAGGGAGTAGTAGAAGTAGTGGGTTGTATTTACAAGAACTAACTTGGGAAAATTATGTTAAAAACCTGTAAAAATTGCAAAACAGAATTTGAAACAAAAAGAATGGCTCAATGTACTTGGACTGATCCGCCGTATAACGTAAACTACACCGGAGGAGCAAACGGCGACAAAGGATTCGGAACTCGAGAGGGAATCCAAAACGACAAGATGAGCAAGGAAAATTTCAAAGAGTTTTTATATAATGCAATGCTTCCAATAATAAACAATACATCAGGTGGAATTTATGTTTGCATGAGTTCAAGTGAACTCGACTCACTCAGAGAGGGATTCGAAAAAGCCGGAGGACATTGGCAGAGTTTTATCATATGGGTAAAAAATAACTTCACCCTCTCCCGGGCCGACTACCAAAACACATACGAGCCAATCCTCTACGGGTGGGGAAAAAAAGTTTTAAAACATTATTTTTGTACGGCGCGGAACGGAGCGAATGTGTGGGAAGACCTCTCGACAGTAAAATCAGAATTTGACGGAGAGAACACAATCATCCAATTCCAAGGTTTCAAAGTTAAAATAAAAGGTAAGGTAGAAAAAGGGGAAGTGATCAGACGAAAACAACACACGGATATATGGAGACATGATAAGCCAAACCGAAGTGCCGAACACCCTACCATGAAGCCAGTATCCCTCGTTGTAGAGGCCATAATCAACTCCAGTAAGCGAGGAGACGTGGTACTTGATACTTTCCTAGGGGGGGGGTTCAACTCTTATCGCTTCAGAGAAGACTGGAAGAATTTGCTACGGGCAGGAGCTCGACCCGAAATACGTGGATGTTTGCGTACAGCGCTATTGTGACTTTGTCGGAAGTTACGATATTATTAAAAACGGAAAGCAAATTAAATGGAAGAAATAATAAATTCATTGCAAGATTTTGTCATGGTGAAAGCCATGAAAGACGGCAATCAAAATTATTTAGTTCAGACCATTGACCAAAAAAACATGGTAATGGGTACAGATTTACTAGACGTATTAAAACAATTTCAAAAAAAACAAAATGAAAACAGCTGAATCAGTTTCACCAAAACACCCTGATAAATTATGCGACAGAATAAGCGATGCAATATTGGATGCATGTTTAGAACAAGACCCGAACAGTCGGGTAGCCATCGAAACAATGGGTGGCCATGGTATCATAACTATCACAGGCGAACTCACCACCAAAGCATACGTGGACATGCGAGAAATCGCAAAGAAAATCGTCGGAGATAAATATGGAGTGCAAGTAAACGTCGTGCAACAAAGTCCCGAGATAGCGAATGGAGTAGACACTGGTGGAGCAGGAGACCAAGGGATAATGGTCGGATATGCTTGCAACGATAACGAGGATATGATACCCCAAGAACTTTACCTAGCGAGAAGTTTGTGCAAATTTATATATCATTTTTATCCATTTGATGGCAAAACTCAGATAACACTAAACGAAGATGGATTTATAGATACTATCGTGGCAAGTTTCCAAAATGTCCCAACTGATAGACTTAAGTCAAAAGTAGAAACATGGATGGAAAGTTGTATGGCACTTAATCCAAAAAAAATAGAAAGAATTTACATAAACCCAGCAGGCGACTGGTCTCAGGGTGGCTTCGAAGCAGACACGGGAGTTACCGGAAGAAAACTCGCTGTAGATAACTACGGGCCACAAATACCGATCGGAGGAGGAGCATTCTCAGGCAAAGATGCCACGAAAGTGGATAGGAGTGGGACTTATATGGCCCGAAAGGTGGCAGTAGACATCCTGAAACGTACCAAAGCACACGAAGTTATAGTAAAATTAGCCTATGCCATCGGAGTGTCGCAACCCGTAATGGCAACCGCCGACATCGACGGAATCAAATGCAATCTGCTCGAAGACTCGTGGAAATTTACCGGAGAAGAATACGACTTGACACCAAAGGGAATCATCGAGCGATTAAAATTAAGAGAGCCACAATACGAAGCGACTGCCCAATGGGGACACTTCGGAAATAAATTCACATGGGACAAATAAATTATTTTTTAATAGGAAACACTCTGCTCTGCCTCGGCGCCGGTATATGGTTTTTGTCGAAAGAAAAAATACCGCTCGGACTTCTTCAATTCACTTACACGATTAGCAACTTAATATTTTTATGGATAGGAACAAAGTAATTATAAGTTTAATTAAAAATATATGGAAGAACTAATAAAAAAATGTAAATGTGGAGTGTTTCTTACAGTGAATGAATATCGTGATTATTACCAAACAGTACAAGATTGGCTAAACGAACACAACGAAAAAGAAGAACCTTTTGATGAAAGTAAGTTTAATTATAAAGAAGATTAACTAATTTTACTAAGGAATAATGAAACAAAATAAACAAGATATGTATGGGCGAAAAACTTATCCAAATAATCCCTGCCCCACTTGTGGTGGCATAGAATATCCGCATAATCATTCTATCCCCGAAACTCCGCATAAGTGTTGTGAGGAATGTGATTTAAAAGATAAACTTGGAGGAGGTTGTAATAATTATAATTGTGAATGTCATAAGAAAGTTCCGCAGGAAGAAAAGACAGTAATACTTGGCAAAAATGTAGATGGCTATCCTATAAGTAGAACAGAGCCGTCTTCCTTCACCAGTAAGAAGATGGAGGAGTTTGATGAAATTGTAAATACTTGGAAAGAGCCAAAATGGACTCACGAAAGGCACGATAAACTTATAGATTATACTGCAACCGCTTTTACTAAATTAAAATATCTTTTCCGCCAAGCCATAGAACAAGCCCAAAGTGAAGCTATAAAAGAAGCTAAAGAACTTGGATATGACGAAGGTTCGGCAGAAGCTACTATGGTTTGTAATTCCTATTCTATTCCTTATGCAGTTGCCGAAAAAGTAAAAGAGATAAGGGAAAAAATAATGGATTTGCCACTTCTATATGGAATGCCAGAGCCGACAATTTGTAGAGAAGATGTTTTAGATTTATTAGAATAGTGAGAAAATAGTTAGATATGTCAAACTTAGCAACATTAGTAAAATTTAAAAAAGGCGATAAGAGATCAAAGGAACTTGCCAGTAAAGGTGGAAAGAATAAAAAGGGATACAAAAGTCTCAAGGCAGAAATCGATGAAGTCTTTGATGAGATGATGACAAACACCGACGGGAAAAAAATAACTTTACAAAAAGCAATGATAGTTAAACTCGCACACCAAGTCGTAAAGCAAGGAGATGTAAGAGCATTCGAAGCACTATCAAACAGAAAAGAGGGAGCGCCGAAAGCAACCCTAGATTTATCAATAAGAGAAAAACCAGTTCCAATCTATGGAGGAAAATCTCGCAAAAAATAAAATATACAAAGACACAACTGCAACAGAAAAAATATTTGCACTGACAAAAAGAATTCGTGCAGTGAAAGGAGGAACGTCAGCATCGAAGACAATTTCTATTTTAATATGGTGTATTGATTACTGCAATACTTCGTGTGGACAAAAAGAAATAATCACAGTGGCATCCGAATCATTTCCTCACCTCTCACTCGGAGCAATCCGAGATTTTAAAAACATAATGCAAGACGCAGGTTATTGGGATGACAACCAATGGAATGCAAGTAAGAATTTTTATACATTCGAAACGGGGAACATTTTAGAATTTATGTCGGTAGACACCTACTCAAAAGCACACGGCCCACGTCGTGATGTTTTATTTTTAAATGAATGCAACCCACTACCATGGGAGATAGTAGATCAGCTGATGGCACGTACAAGAAAAACAGTATGGATGGACTGGAACCCGAGTGCTCCGTTTTGGTTTCACACAGAAATACTTCCACACAGAGATGACGTGGATTATATAACACTAACCTACAAAGACAATGAAGCACTAGACCAAACGACTGTGCAAGAAATTGAATCGCACAAACACAATAAATCATGGTGGACAGTTTATGGACTCGGGCTCGATGGAGAGAACGAAGAGAATGTTTACAAAGGATGGGATATGATTGACGAGATACCAAAGGAAGCAAGACTCGTTCGAAAAGGACTTGACTTCGGATACACAAATGACCCGACGGCACTGTTTGATATTTGCGAATGGAACGGAGGGTTTATTCTCGATGAAGTTTTATATCAGAAAGGATTATTTAATAATGAAATAGCAAAACAAATCGGAAGAAATCAACCGCTCACCATCGGAGACAGCGCAGAGCCGAAGAGTATCGCAGAAATAGCAATGCACGGAGTATTGATTATTGGAAGTAAAAAAGGAAAGGGAAGTATTCAACACGGAATCGATGCAGTGAAGAGCCGAAAGATATGGATGACAAAGCGATCAGTTCACGGGTGGAAAGAATACAGGACTTACGTTTATTTGAAAGATGTCGACGGAAGAGTGACAAATGACCCAATTGATATAAATAACCACGCTATGGACGCTATACGCTACGCAATAGCCGATTTAATACCTGATGCAGAGCCAGAAGATGCCTACGTTCCCGAAACACCATACGAAACTCCAAGTATCAACAGTGCATCAGTAGGGAAACACGCAGAGATAAAACCAACCATCGTCGGGCCAAGCAAAAACAGATTAGCATTTTTACAAGAACGCAAAGCAAATAGACAAGAGGAGTACGTGTCGGATACTCCATATCAAACACCGGGGTTAAATTAATATGAAAAAGAAAATAAAAGTTTTAAGTTTAAATGCTTTCAATGTGGATGTCGTCGCCCACATATTAAGTTTTATAAAATAGTTATCCACAGGCATATATTGCAAATAAAAAATATGCTATTATAAAAATAACATGGCATCCGAAGAAGAAAATAAAAATTCGGACACTAAGGAAGAAGAAAAAAGTTTAGAAGAACGTCTAACTATAAAAGCTAGAAAACTTTTAGTCTCATCTCAAATTTATAAACAGCGAAGAATGGAACGCATCGCACTTTACGAAGCACTCTACAACAACGACGTGCCTCCAAAACTTCGTCAGATGTTTAATGTCATCCCTCCAATATTTTCTGGAATGGTTGACGAACTGCTCGCACAATTTAATGATGAAGTAAAAATAAAATTCAACGCAAAAAATCCTGCGAAATATTTAGTCGTACCAAAAATACAAGCACACTGGGAAGAAGAAAAAGATAGCATGACTCCAAACGCAATGTGGAACTACAAAGCACGAACAGATAGGTTCAATGCAGTTTTATCAGGACGTGGAAATTTAGAAGAGTATGCATTCAATGACCCTGAATACACAAACGTATTAAATGTGGTAAATTATTCAGACTTCCACTGTCAACCACTCGGAGGTGGACTACTCGAAAGACATTCGTTCGCAGGAAAAGAGGGATGCTTTGTTTCTGAATATGAACTCGAAAAGAATTCTAAATACGACAAGACACAAGTAAAAAAATTAAAAACATTTTCATGGGCAAGTGAAGAATTCACTACACTCGAAACAGCATACGGCACAAAGTTTGAAAGATGGCGAGCGCTTGGCTTCGATCCACAGACGAATAGTTTCTCAGGAGATAAAATTTATAATCTTTGTGATTTTATCGTTCACGATGACGATGGCACACGATACAACGTAGTCTTCGAACCTTGTTCAGGTGAATGGGTATACTGCAAACCATGGACAAATAAAAAAGGAAAGAATAAAAAATATCCGTGGAAGTCTTGGGCTACCCACGAAGATGATAAAAACTTCTGGAGCAAATCATTTGCTGATGATTTTTATGGAGTCGCTGATGCAGTTATCATAATGGTTAACCAAGAACTTACTAACCGAGAAAAAAAGAATTTTCACGGACGAGCATTCGATAAAGACATGTTCACAGATGTTGCGAAACTAGATGCCGCACAATATCGTCCCGACACTCTCGTTCCGGCAAATACAATGGGAGGAGCAAAACAAATCGCAAACGGAATTTATGAATTCCAAACTCCAGAATTAAAAGGAACGATTGACCTTGTCAATTGGCTCTCTGCTTATACCTCTGACAAAGTTGGAACAGACGAAATGCAACCCGGAGCAGGCAAACAAAAAATATCGATACAACTATCACAGCAACAAAAACAATCAAAGAGAATCGGACTACGTGCTGACTCATTCAAAGAATGCTATGCACAGTTAGGCCAAACATTCCTCGAGGGATTAAAAGAATTCATGCCGTTGAAATTATCAGTGCAGATGATCGGAGAAAATGGATTTACAGATCAAGCAGAATTAACACGCATCGAAGTAAGAGAAGCCGGAGACATCGGAATATCCGTCACCTCAACAGCTGAACAGGAACAGGCAGACATTATGAAAAAAGATGCTCGAATGAATGCACTAAAAATGGTGACAGAAAATCCAAATCTTACAAAATACGAAAAGGAAACTATCTACCGAGACATCGGACAATTCTCCGAAGACGAGATAATGTTTTTGCTCGACACAAAAGGAGAGATATCAAAAAAACAAATTGCCCACGCATCAGAAAATATTCAAGATGTATTACTCGGAAAGACTCCTGATATTTACTACGGAGCAGACCTCGCATATTTAAATTATTTGCATAACTATTTAACAGACCACAAAAATCATGTGATGGGAAAAGAAGAAGAGTTCGGACAATTACTTGAAGTGATGTCGAAAATAGTAGAGGGCAACATGATGATGCAAGCGAAGACTGCTCCACCTCAACCACAAGTCGGGCCAGACGGAAAACCAATTCAACCAGAACAAAACCCAACACCGGAGAAGAAACCTCTTCCTCCAAAAGTAATGCCAAAATTATCAGTAGCCGGTGGAGCTAAAAGAGCCGCCGAAGTAATGAAATAAAATGACTCAAGAATCACAAAAATATATTCAAAGACTTCGAAATTTATATAATAGTTATAGCGACAATGAGTCTCTTCTCGCTCTAGTAGAAATAGAAGAACTCGACGAACGTGCTCGTGAGCTTCAGATATACCGAGAGCAACCAAAGACTCAAGAAATAATCCACAAAGCACTCGAGAGATATAAAAATTGTTTAGAGAAATTAACCAACCCGACGATAGCAATGGAGATGACAGACAAAGAGAGAGCGTACTGTTTCGCCGCCATGGACTGGGCAACATTCACACTTGATGCAGTAGGAGAAGATCCATCAAAAATAACAAAGGAGGTCGATAAGATGGTGTTGAGTTATGCACAGAAAGCAGGAGTGGCTTATAGTTTGACACCAATTTATTAAAAATTATATAATATATTTATGCAACCATACAAAACTAAAACAAAACAAGGAAAGAAAAAGAATTTGACAACTGTCAAAAAACTTCTTCCACGTGCAACTTCAAAAAAACAAATGAGCCAAAGAGACAGCTATGGAAAAGCGATGAGTCGAGCGCAAAAAAAGGGTGGCTCAAATGGTGTCGGGGTTGGATATTAATTTTATGTCATACCCATCAATACATACTGGATGGACAGATCCACCAGTAAACTCAGCAACAGACGAAGATCCTGCGGACGTCGGCCCAGATGCAGATACAAGCGATGCAATGGACGACGATGACTCTGACGATGACGATGAATAAATTATAAAAGGTCGAGTAATTATAAAAGAAAAAATATTATGGAAAAAAAATATAAAGTTTTAAAAAAGTTCGGAGATTTGAAGAAAGGTGATGAATTCATCCCAGAGAATGAGACTGAAGAAGAAATTGCGGAAGCAATTACTGATGGTTTCATTAAGGAAATTTCTGATAAAAAGGAAATAACCAAAATTATTTTCAAGGTACGAAACGAGGAAGACAGAATATTTGATGAGAAATCTAATGGCGAAAACTGGAAAGAATCAGCTGATAGTTTTGGAGAAGCAGAAAAGAATCAAATCGTTAATAGAATCGAAGAGTAAGTATCAATCTGCTCTCTAGTCTTGATTAAGTCACTAAAGAGCAGGCATGGTGCCTAGTCAGTACCAATTATCCGAGTATGCCGGAACCATAACGCATACCAAGGGTCAGCAACTTGTAAAAAGGAGCATTCGATATGAGTGAAAATGATGAGAATAAATCAGCTAGGGCTACTCAAGAGGAAGAGATGAAAAAACTCGGAATAACGCCACACTCCGAGCGCGTAAAAGGCAAAGACTCAGAATTGGACTCCGAAGAGGAAGACATCGACGAAGAAGAAGTCGATGAAGAACCTGACGAAGAAGAGGATGAGGACTCGGAAGATGAAGAAGAAGATGAAGAAAAGGATGAAGACGAGGACGAAGAAGAAGAGGAAGACGAGGAAGAGGGTCAATCCCATAAGAAAAAAGGGATATCCTTCAAACAGTTTAATCAACTGCGTAGTGATCTTCGAGAAGCGAATCGAAAGCTCGAGGAAATCACTAAGAGTGGAGGGAAAAAAGCCGACGAGATTCCAGATGACTTTGCAAAACGAACCGAAGCACTCGCAAAGGAAATCGGAGTCGAAAACCCAGAGGGACTCAAAAAGATAATGGCACTCATGAAAGAAGTCTCCGATGGAAAAACGAAAGGCCTAGAGGAAAAACTTGCGAAGCTCGAGGAAAAATTATCCGAAAAAGAAGAGAACGCTCCCATTAAGGATGATTTCCAAACTGAATGGAAGCCCGTCGACAAGAGTCTACGTAAAGAGTTTCCTGACGCATCAGACGAAGAGATAACGGAAGCAAGAAAACTGATGTATAGATTATCCCACACTCCAAATATTGGAGGAAAAGTAATGACAGATAAGACCACTGGTAAAGAAATTCTAGACCCATACCCACTCGATTTTATTCTTTATAAAAACCGCTCAAGATTTGAAAACATCTTCGGTGGAGAAAAAACAAAAGGAATGGAAACGAGCAGAACGCAAGGCAGAGGAAATAAAAAGGAAGAAGAAAATGAAAACAAACCTCTGAAAAAAAATGCAAGCGTGAAAGATATTCGAGAATATGAAAAGCGCGCGGCTCGGGCAATGGAGGGAATGGATAATTTAAGCGAACCGGTGGACGATCGTATATAACCCTGTTTCTTCTGGGATTGACTCATATTATTAAACTTTAATATTAAAAATAATTTTATGAGCGCTAATCCAAATACAAATAATTTTAAGGAGACTTGGGAGAATGAGTACCAACTCACTCACTACAAGACTCCTTCTTATAAGGCAATCGCGGATGAATCCCTAAAGCCAATGCTTGAAAAAGGTCAGAAATTACACAGAACTTATGACTCCGACTTCGTTGTCGAAGACATGGGAGGCGATGGTGGTTACAACAACCAAGCATGGACTGATTCCGACGAATACATCATCATCAACTACGTCAAAGATGTTTCGTTCTACATTAAAAAGCTCGATAAATTCCAAGCAAACTTGCCTCTCCAGATTCGAAAAGCTCGCAAGGCGATGAATAACTTGTTCTTGCAACTCGATGCAGATGTTCTCTATCAGGCATATTCTTATGCCGGGAATACTGTTGACGATGGTTCGATTGGTGGAACTGCCGGAAATGGAATTGCACTGTCAATTTCGAACGTGATCACTGTCTGTGCGGCCGCTGAAACTGCTCTTCGATTGTCAAATGTTATCTACGACCCAACGGCACAATTCTCTGGAGACTTCAAACTCGACAGACAAGTAAATATGCCAGTGGCTATCGTTTCACCTCAGTTCTACTCAATCCTCGTGCAATACCTTGGTGGAAAGACCACTCAATTGGGCGATAACGTTTCCAACTCCGGATATGTTGGAAAATACTTCGGATTTAACTTGTACGTTTCCAATAACCTCGCATGGACTGGACAGCTTGTCCTTACCACGAATCCAACCGCAAATGATTACTTCACACTTCTTTATGGGGTAACCCAGACCATTGGCGGAAGTGCAGTATCTCAAGCATTGAAATTTAAGTTTGTAGCAACTCCAACCAACCCGGGAGAACTTGTAGTCGGAACAGCGGCCGCTGATACCATCGCAAACGTGATCGCCGCTCTCTCCGCTCCTTATACTCAAATCGCGAATACTGCGACAACCGGCTATGTGCCTTGGGTAAAAAGTTCATTGACAACCACACAGATAAAATTCCTATCAAACTTGAGTGTGGCCGCAAATTCTTCTGTAGCAACTGTATTGAACGTAACTGTTAAAGGATTCGGAAACGTGCCAGTTTACAAGAGTATGACTGCCGGTGGAAACATCTGGACGACAACTGCCCAAGTTCAACACAATATCTTCGGAGTCAACAAATCAATTGCTGTTGTTCTACAGTACGGCCCAGACTTGGAAATCCTGCAATCCAATCCTGCTTCCGGTTCTAACAACTCCGGTCGTGTCGGTTGGGACTTTGTCACATGGTTCACTTACGGAATTAAAGTCTTCAACGACCAAGCTCCAATGCTTGTCGACGTGCAAATCATGACATCTACATTCACGACAGCTCCAAACAACACCTTTAACTAACCTTTATTTTCAAACCCTCTCACTTCAACCTGTGGGAGGGGGAGAAAATATAAAAGTCGATTTATAAATTTAATCAAATTATAAAAACATGGAAAATGAAATAGAAGTAGGATTGTCTCAGAGACTAAATGGAGCAGATGGATATCTGCTATATGCTGACTGCATCGGCGCACCAGCTACTTATTGTACAGAGGCATCAAAATACGCCGTAGGGTGTATTCTCTTCCAAAGAGATTCATCAACTCTTTATACAACTGTCATCTGGAAAAATACAGGAACTGTCGCTTCTCCGACATGGACTCAGCAAGGTGTTGCGGCTCCTATTGCCGCCGGGTCAACAAAAACATTGTTAGCTCCACAAAGTGGATCAACAATTTTACTTGATACTGCAACTGGTTCAGTAGTAACTCTTCCGGCTCCAACAGTAGGGCTACGATTTACATTCATAGTGAGTGTAACTGTCACATCAAATAGTCACAAAGTTATCACAAACGCAGGTACAGTTTATATGGTGGGTATGGTAGCTTTGATGGAAGCCGCCGCAACCTCTGCTGTTGGATGTCTATTCAACGGAACATCACACGTTGCTATTACCATGAATGGAACGACTACTGGTGGAATCATCGGAACTCGTTTCACATTGGAGTGTATCTCTACTACAGTTTGGGAACTCTCAGGTCTTGTAGCAGGATCAGGTTCACTTACAACTCCGGCCGCAACAAGCTAGTCTATTCACTCTCTCCTTTTATGAGGAGAGGGATGAGGAGATTAAATTTTATGATAAGCAAAACACAAACATATTTAAAAAATCAAAAAGAAATTGCTCTTGAAAAAGAAAAGAGAAGTAAATTAATTGACGAAGTCGTGGCCGTAATGAAAGAGACAAAGACGGAAGAAAAACCAATTGAAAATAAAATAGTAAAAGTAAAAGAATATATTTCAACAAGGCAAGGGAGACCGGGGAGAGACGGGAAAAACGGCAGAGACGGGAAGAATGGAACTGATGGAAAAAAGGGAGAAAAAGGTGATCGTGGAGAAAAAGGGGAAAACGGCAAAAATGGCCGTAATGGAGATAACGGAAAGGATGCGGTACTTCCTAACCTTTACACCCTCGCCATCAACACCATCAACGTTATAGAAGCTTTAGAGGGGGAAGATAGGATAGATGCTAGAGCATTTAAGAATTTACACAAAATAATCAGAGAAATAGGTATCCAACAAGGGTGGGGCCAAGGTTACGGAGCAGGAGGGCAAGCAGTTATAAATTTTATAGAAAACGAAGTAGTTCCCGGAATAGATAAAACGTGGGTGCTCTCAACAATGCCAATCACTGGATCCGTAAAATTATTCGCAAATGGACAAAGACTTACAGAGACAGTGGACTACACTATCGAGAAAAGGAGAGTGACGACATTACAAAATTGGGATGCAGGGACAATCCTTGCAGACTATCGAGTATGAAAAAACTTTTAAAATATATTTTTATAGCATTGCTTGCACTAGGAATTGGAACAACTGGCGCTCATGCACTTTCAACATTACTCCCACAGCAAGGTGGTACCGGAATCGGAACAGCAACATCTGGCGATGTCGGGAAAGTTTTAACTGTCTCAAATAATGCACCTTTTACTTACACACTAAGCTCCCCGACTGGTGGTGGATATTGGTCTCGTGATGCAGTAAACGGAAGATTATATCCATCAACACTAACTGATAAAGTTGGTTTAGGTTCTACTCTAGTAGGAGAAACTTTTAGTGAAAGACTTTTAGTATTAAATACTAGTGGAGCATTAGCTAACACTATTTTTGCTACAAATGATTTTGTTGGTGGAAGTACTGGAACAGTTTTTAGAGTAGGTTTTGGTTCAGCAACAAGAAATAGCTATGCTGTTTTTGATACTTTTACAAATGGCGGAAATTCTCTTGGTAATTTAGTCTTTAATCCTTTAGGGGGAAATATTGGAGCATTTGGAACTGATAATGTTTTTCAAAACAATAAAGCATTTTTTGTAGGAAGTGGAAACCAAGACACAACAACAACAACTCCATTTGACTCAAGAAATGTTGGATTTGGAAGTGGGCATATTTTTAATGACTCAATAGATTGTTTTACTTCAGGAACAGGAAATGAATTTGATGGTGCAGTTCAATCACAAATTTTTGGTGCATATAATATCTTATCAGGACAAGGGAGTTTTGTAGCAGGATTTGGAAATACTGTTGCAGGTTCTAGTGGTGTAGCTCTTGGTGGAGCAGTATATATTTATGCAGAAAACGCAGTAGCAATAGGTTCTCAATCGTCAGTATATGGATTTAATGGAACTGCTATTTCTGGTGGAACTGCAAATGGAGCATTTTCTCTTGCTATGTTGTCTAATGGAATAGCGAACGGAAATTATTCTATTGCAATAGATGGAACAGCAACTAAAGATTACGAGGTATCTATCAAAGATAAAATTTACATAGATGGTGATACTTCAAATGTAGGAATAAATACAAACAGTGCTGTTTCTCTTTTTACAATCCACGCAGGTGATATTGAAGTAGAAGATTTGGGTGGAACAGCAGGAACATCAGGATTAATTTTAACAAGCCCAAATGGAACAAGATACCGAATTAAAGTCAGTGATTTAGGTATATTATCAACAGTCGCAATTTAAGTTATAATAAATTTATGTATCAAGCAAAAAAAAATGAAGACGGAAAAATAGAATTATTTAAAATAGTAGAAATGACCAACACTGATGGGGAACAGGTTGAAATTTCTCAATCTTTAGGTTTTGTTTCTTTGGATATTTTAAATATGCAAAAGACAAATGAAACAAAATTACTTACTCAAATACAAAATAAACTAGAAGATGTAAATGCAAAAATATTAGCAGTTAGCAATTTAGAGAATTAGTTATGGAACAACAAGATGTAAATGATAAACAGGACGTAACAAACGCATCACAAATTATAAAAAATACAGAAAATACTTTTTTCAAGTGGGTTATTGGAATACTAATGACTATACTTTTTACTTTTGTTAGTATTATCTATAATTCTTTAAAATTAGCTGATGCTACAACTGCTACTGATGTTCAAGAGATAAAAAGTCATGAAACATCTGACAACGAAAGATTTCAAAACTTAGAATCAAATGTTTATTTATTATGTAAATCGCAGAAACTGGACTGCATACCTCCAGTAAAATAATATGAATAATGCACAAGTAGGAGAACAAGTATTTGGCACAGGAGCTATCCCAGACGCACCAGACAATAGAGATTATCAATATGCTAATGTAGCTATGGCATTTCCACCATTTGATTGGAGTATGGGTTATGACATAGAACAAGTAATAGGCAAAAAATTAACTATCAAAGACCAAAATGGTAGTTCAAGTTGTGGAGGTCAAGCGTGGTCATATTACGGGCAAGCACTTGATATAGATAACGAAGAAAAATCTGCAAAATTTATTTATTCTCAAACTTTCGTAGGTAAAGGTGGTTCGGCAGGTAGAACTAATTGTGATTTAGTTATTAAAAAAGGATGGGGAGATGAGAATTTAACCCCTTCCTATATCAATGGAATGCCCCAAGGTGAAGACTTTTATGAAAGACCACAAGATATCACCTTAGAAGCATTTGCACACGCTTTAAATGATAAAGGACTATCCTACGCTATGGTTAATCTAAACATAGACGAGGTAGCTCAAGCTATATCAAATAATAAAGGTTGTGTAATAGGAATTTATGGAACGAACAACGGAACTTGGAGAACTAAATTTCCACTTCCACCAGTTAAAATAAACTCAGATTGCTGGGCTCATTGGTTGTATTGTGGAAAAGCATTAATGATAAATGGAAAAAAATATATTGGTTTTGCTAACTCATGGGGAAACTCTGTAGGTGAATATGGTTGGCAATATATTTCAGAGGATTACTTTAAAGGAGGTGTTTGGTCTTGTTGGACTATGGTATATAATTTTCCACTTTTTAAATTTACCAAAACTCTAATATTTGGTATGATTAGTAGTGATGTTAAAGAATTACAAAAAAGACTTGGAGTAATACAAACAGGCTTTTTTGGTTCGCTAACATTAAAAGCGGTAAAGAATTATCAGTTATCTCATAATTTAGTCAATGATGGGATAGTAGGTGCTTTAACTCGTGCTTCTCTTAATGCCTAGCTACGAGATAGAGGACTTTTTATTAGAAGAAAAAAAAGTTATGTCAGATTTATTTAGTATCAATTGGAAAGATATTTTAAATGGTTTTTTATTCGCAGTTTTAGGAGATGTAGTGATGTATTTACTTGCAATTTTTGGTGGACTTTATGAATTAGTTTTAGATGGTAAGCCATTTCAAATTCATATCAATATCCAAGCAATAATTGTAGTAGCAGTTTTTTCAGGACTTACATATCTCTCAAAAAGATTTTTAAGTGGAACGACAGGAAACTTATTACAGAAATAGTATTTTCTTAGGCGAGCTTTATGGCTCGCTTATAGAGAATAGTATATTGAAAAAAGAATATAGATGTGTGTAAAGTGGAGGAATACGCCTAAAAAGTGACGGGCTATATCTATGCGAATAATTCTCGGGCATAGATGAAGTAAAACAAAGGTTAATAGCCCTTAATATTGGGAGTGCCGAGATCTATTAAACAATATTGAAAATCGTGTAAGGTGACTAAAGGTAGAGGGCTTCGGCTCTCCTGTGGATGCCCACTAGTGGGAAGTTCCCGTAATCCTATCAAATCCTTGCTTCCTCCACCTTACACACATCTAAAAAAGAAAGGAGGACAAAATGTTTCCAGTTAAATCGTTTTATGCAAAATCAAATTGCGAATTTCATGGGGAAGCTGATTTTGAAATCACTTTCCTAAACTACAATCCTTGCACTCATCAAATAAATTACTTCTTCTGTTGCAATCAGTGTATAGAAGAAGAAGGTGAATGTGCGATAGGAACAGTTTTTAGTTGCTCTGTAAAAGAGTGGAATAGATGGACACCAGTTGAAGATGAACCCTGTAAATCTTGAGTTATGAAAAAAAATCAAGTTAAAAAAACAAGACATCACATATTTTGTAGTAGCCGAGTAGGTTCAGATAGAGTATGCGGTATTTGTATGGTAGAAGAAAAAATCCACGACTTAAGCCATAGGCTCTTTGGGAATATGTTGCCCGAAGAAATCGTAGAGTGGCTCAATCACACTTTATGGAAAGACAAATTTGAAATCACAATTAAAAAGAAAGGAAAACGAAATGCAAACAGATGATGTTATTATAAAAGGAGCAATAATTACTCCTGAAAAATTAAAAGAATGTGGTTGGAAATTTTCTCACGGAATAGGAAATCTTGAAGCGTGGAAACAAGCTGGGGATATTCTTTTCTATGACCCAAAGACTCAAAAAATTGATGGGGTATATCAAAGTGAGTAATCACTTACAAGGCGACAAAATAAAAGTTGCCTTGTTTTTTTCGCAATGATTTTATATAATTAAATGACCTTTACTTTTATGCCTAGCTAAAAGTAATTATAAGTTCTTGTATATCTCTTTAATTTAATAGTGCAAACAAAATAATGATAAAAAATTTCTAACAATATGCTACTAGGACTAACTTACCCTTGAATGGGTATTTTTAGTTAAGGAAAAGTTATTAACAGTTTGACTTGCAGAATTTTTTAAAAAGTATAATATTTAGGTATGGGAAATAGTGAAAAACATTTTAATAATTATTACACAAAAAGGTATTCTCATTGTGTCTTCGGACACCAAGTTTTCACTAACTTGCCCAGTGGGAATACCTTTTTGCGTAGTAAATTATGGAACAAGGTTGGATAAAACTACATAGAAAAATACTTGAAAATCCTATCATTCAAAAACCAAATTATTTAGCTTTATGGATTATTTTATTGTTAAAAGCAAATCATCAAGATAAAAAATTTATGTGGAATGGTAATATAATTTTAGTAAAAGAAGGACAAATGATAACTGGTAGAAAAGAACTATCAAGGGAAACATCTATTCCAGAGTCTACTATTGAAGATATTTTGAAATTCCTAGAAAGGCAACATCAAATCCAACAACAAAAAACTACAAAATATCGTATAATTACAATAGTTAATTGGGTAAAGCATCAAGATAAGAACAGCAAATCCGACAACAAAGCAACAACAAAGCAACAACAAACCGACACAAACAAGAATGAAAAGAATGAAAAGAATAATATTGTCGCAAGCGACACTCCATTTTCTTTAAAAGAAGAAATTAAAAAACTAGAGGATAGTAATAGGAGAGATTTAAACATTATAGCTTTGTATTTTGATTATAGAAAACCCGACCTAAAAAACCGAGAACAATATGAGATAGCTTTAAAACGACATTTAAAACCAGCTGGGCTTTTAAAGAATTTTACAGACGGGCAAATAATCAAGGCGATTGATTATGCAAAAAAAGAGTATAAAGATATTTATACATTAGAAACTTTAATTAAAATATTAGTAAAATGAAAATACAAAAAGAAGAACAAGAAGAAATAACAAAAAATGTTGAAGGTTATATTGATGAAAAGCGACATTGTTTTGTAGTAACGAAAGATAATTATGGATTATCTGAAACAATAGAAAAACCAACCGAAAAAGAATTTCAAGATGTAAGTGAATTATTAAAAAAATACAAACCTAATTTTTAGTTAATCCAAACCAATGAAAGAAGGACTTATAAAACAATTAAAGAAAGGAAATCTTATATTAGAGCATAGCCGAATTTTAGTTGATGGTTTTTGGCGAGATTATTTTCAAATGGTAAAGATAAGTTTGAACCCCAAAGATAAAGTAGCAAGAACTATTAAACCATTTTTTGGGAATTTTAAGGTAAATAATTTTCGCCCAGAAGACCCTATAACTACAACTACTGATTACACCGAAGAAGATTATGAAGAAATGTTTGAAGAGAATAAATTTTAATGAAAGAACTAGAATTAAACAAAATATATAACGAAGATTGTCTTGAAACTATGAAGCGTATGCCTGATAACTTCGTGGATATGACTTTAACTTCTCCACCTTATGATAATTTGCGAGATTACAAAGGATATACCTTTGACTTTGAAAGTATTGCGAGGGAACTTTATATGGTTACGAAGCTGGGCGGTGTGGTAGTTTGGGTAGTAGGCGATGCCACAATAAACGGAAGTGAAAGCGGAACGAGTTTCAAACAGGCACTTTACTTTAAAGAAATTGGATTTAATTTGCACGATACTATGATTTATGCGAAAAATAATCCGATACCACAAAACCATAATCGCTATGAACAACAATTTGAATATATGTTTATTTTAAGTAAGGGAAAACCAAAAACCTTTAATCCATTAAAACTTGATACTAAAACTGGTGGAAAAACTTATTCTTGGAATGATACAAACGATTATGGAACAAAATCAGCAAAAAGAAGTAGGGAAGAAGTTAGTGTAGTAAAAGAAGAAAAAAATAAATTCAATATATGGTTTATGAATGTTGCTTCATCAGATATAACAAACTCTGCACCTTTCCCTGAAATTCTTGCCACAGACCACATAAAATCTTGGAGCAACGAAGGAGACTTAATTTACGATCCAATGATAGGAAGTGGCACGACAGGTAAAATGGCTTTAATGCTTAAAAGGAATTATATTGGTAGCGAAATTTCCGCAGAATATACAAAACTTGCAGAGGATAGAATAAAGTCAATCAGCAATCCTCTTTTTTGACAATTAGATAGATTTTATGTTTTAATAGTTATCCCCAGTTAATTCCTTTACATTTGTAAATCACAAGCGTATGATAAAGAAGTGAAGGGGATGCTGGTGGTGAACGACTTTGTGGCTAAACTTGTGAATATCGTAAATCCATCAGCTAACCCTTCATAAAAATTATCATTAACAAATATTATTATGGAATTAAAAAAAGCTAAAATGTGTGTAGAGTGTAAAGGTAATGGTGGTGGAAACCAAGATTACGAAAATTCTGACCACAATATTGAAAGAGGAACTGGCGATTGGGTAAACTGCGATAACTGTAATGGAACTGGCGAAGAACCAAACGAAGAAATAGTAGTAGAAAGAATTATAGAAGATTTATCCGAAGAACAAGAAGAAAAATTACAAAAGATATTTATGGAAGAAAGAGAAATTGGCGGAATACCTATCACAAAAGATAATTGCGAAAGTTTGTTTGAAAGTTGGTTAGGTAAATTATTATTAGAAGATTTAATAAAATATATTTATGAATAAAGAAATAGAAAACTTAATTAAAAAATCAACCTTACGAGATGTAGAACTAAAAATACTAGAAGCAAAAACTCGTGGCGAAATTATACCCGACAATGTAATTACAATTTTAAGAGAATTAGAAATTCAATTTAACAAAGAATTAAAAAATGAAAAATAATTACATTTGTTTGCAAGACAGAGAATTGATTAGAATAAAAAAAGAAAAGCGAGAAGAATTAGTAATGAAGTGGGTTTTGATAGTAGCAAGTGCATATTTTATATTTCAAGGATTATTTGCGTTTATTAAAGTAATATTATAAAAATGGAAAATTTTAACCTAGCCCAAGTTTGGAATAGTGCGATAGAAAAAAAAGATAGACCTATTATGGCTCGTGAAAGACTTTTTGCTAGTGAACTTGGCGGAAGTATGATTGACCGATTTCATAAACTAAAAGGAACTCCCTATACCAATCCGCCTAATAGCCGAAGTATGAGAAAATTTATGGCTGGGGATATATGGGAATGGATAATCAAAACAGTTTTAATCCGAGCAGGAATACCATTTACTACCCAAGATAGGGTAGAAATGAACTATGAAGGACTTTTGTCTATCACAGGTCGCCTAGATTTCATTATAGGTGGGGTTATGGACTACGACACAGCGATAGAAGGACTAGATAGGGAAGATATCCCCGATTTTATTAAAACCCCCGCTAGAGCGATTATAAACGCATTACAAGCTACCTATCCAAACGAAATTCCAAAAAAAATACTAGAAATCAAATCTGTTGGCTCTTTTATCTTTGAAAGTTTATCCGAACAGGACAACCCACGAACTCATCATATGCTTCAAGGGGCTATCTATGGACTCGCTACAAAATTACCAGTAGATATTGTTTATGTTTGCCGAGATGACTGCCGATTACTTCAATACAACATAGATAAAATTATCCCCGATTTAGAAAGAGAAATTAAAAAAGATTTAGAGTTAATCACGAAGTATCACAAAGAAGATATTGAACCGCCAAAAGAAGAATTGATTTTATGGGAAAACGGAAAGTTTAAAACTAACTGGAAAATTCAATACTCTCCATACTTGACTATGCTTTACACTATCCACGATAAAAAGATAGAAACTCCCGATGAATATTTTGACGAAATTAGTCCGTTAGTTAGTAGTTTTAATAGAGTCGTAAAAAGAATTACTAACAAAGATAAAATGACGGATAAAAATTTAGAAATCATAGAGCAAATTAAGCAATATGGTTTTGAGGAGATTATAAATAATTTAATTAAAAAATATGAAAACATCAAAAGCATTGATGAAGGAAGCGAACATACAGCCTAAACTAAAACTAGGCAAGAAAAAAGCTGGTGGTGGAGTTATCCCAAATGGAGCTCACCGAGTAAAAATGGTAGCCGATAAAGTAGTCAAAGGAACAGACCCAAAAACAGGCAAAAAAATTGAATATGTTCGCTATCTTGTAGAAGAAAATGGCGAAACAAAAACCTATCAAACCAAGAAGTTAAACGAAAAAGGAGAATTGTCTTATCTAGTTCAAGAATTATCTTCAATAAACGAAGGACAAGAAGTTATTCTAGAAATGAAAAAGCAAGGAATTAAAAATTATATAGATGTTTCGCCTGTGGTCGGTGGTGGACAAGTTGAAATGGAAGATGATGAAGAAACTTTAGAAGATATAAACTTATATGAAGAAAATACCAACGGACAGTTTCCAATTTCAGATAGTCAAGAAAGACGGCATTAAAAAAATTGCTTTAATTTCGCAAAGATATTATCAGCACTTCTTAAATACAAAAACCAAAGAAGGCGACAAAGGCACAATGACGATAACTTTAGCCAAACCTACTCGTAGCGAACAGCAATTAAGATATTATGCAGTTATCGTTGGATTGATTGCAGATTATACAGGCAATACTTGGGAAGAAATGCACGAAGCTCTAATGGTATTAAAATGGGGTAAACAAAAAGTAAAAATCGGCAAAGATATAGTAGAAGTTCGCAAATCAATTTCAAATGGGGCAAGATTTAAAAAAGTAGATATGATAGAACAGATTGAATTTGCTTTAGAGAAATGTTTTGAATTGGATATAGTCGTTCCAACGAAACAAGAACTTGGGTATATATCAAACTAAAATGGAAAAAACTTCTCTTAAAAATATAATATTACAAAAATTAAGAGAAAAGTGGAAAGGTGGAAGTCTAGCATTTTATCATCATCAACAAATTGAAGATAAATTACACGAAGAAACTCACTATAAAAAAGATAGCAAAATAGGCAAACAAGTTCCATTCCATTATACCCACGCAAATATAAACAGACAGTTAAGACTTCTTGAACAAGATAAATTGATAGAGAAGTTTCACGAAGAAGGAAAAAACCCAGATAGCGAAATTGCAATATATCGTTATATCCCCACCCCCCACGAATTATCAAGTCATTTAATGTTAGAAAGATTAAAAGTTAATAATTAAAAATGAAAGAAGTTTTTTACAAAGTAATATGTCCAAAATGCGGTAAAGAAGCCCCGTGGGTAGAGAATAAAATGCGATATGGGCGGAATTTTGGCAAGTCGTATATGTGCTACTACTGTTCACCTTGTGGAACTTATGTAGGTTGCCACCAGAATACCAGAAAACCACTAGGAACTATGGCTGATAATTACACAATAAAACTTCGTAGAAATGCTCACCACAACTTTGATAAAATTTGGGAAAGTGGAAAAGTAAGTAGAAAAGAAGCATACAGATTATTAAAAGAAAAATTCGGTATAGAACATTTTGGAGAACAATCCGCCGAAACTCTCAAAGATATTATCAATAAAATGGATTTATTATTATGTTAAAACGCACAGGATTTAAACAAAAATTAACAAAACCAATGAAAAGAGGAAAACTTGCCAAAAAATCTAAAGTAAAACTCTCTATCTTAAAAAGGAAACTTTGGGAAGTAGTAAGTAAGAGAATTAAGGAACGAGATAAAAATATCTGTTTTACTAGTGGGAAGTATGTAGTCGGAAGTAATGCTCACTGCGGACATGGAACTCCAAGTTCAATATGTGGCGGAAGATTACGCTACCATCCGAAAAATCTTCATTGTCAAAGTTATCACGAAAATGTGAACTTGGGAGGCAATGGGAGAGTATATTATCAAAACCAAGTAAAAAAATACGGACAAGAAACAGTAGACAAATTAGATAAACTCAAAGACCAATTTATTAAAGTAGACGCAGATTATTATTTAACGCTCACCGATTTATACAAAAATGGAACTTGGGAGCAGATAGAATTATTTTTAGAAACTATATGAAAAAACTCCAAAAAAAAATTGTCCGCACACTTATTTACAACCCAACCTTTCAAGAATTAGCCGACATTAAAGGACACACTAGACAAAGCATAACCCCGATAATGAACAAAATACCCAAGAAAGATAAGGAGAAAATGCACCTTAAAAGATTAGCCAAAATTAGGGAAATTATGGAGAATTAGTTATCCGCATAGTAGGCTTTACAAGTGTAAAACAAAAGTATAGAATTAAGATATGAAACAAGAATTGAAACCCGAACAAGAAATAGAAGAAGTTATCAATGATTTACACAATGCTATGTTAGCTGATTTAAAAGCAAAGCGTAAAGAAATTGAGGTCGCAAGAGAAAAAACTAAAACGCACAATGATTTAGTTTTAGCCCGTCAAAGACTTTATTCACTAGACTTAAAATATGACTAAAATGAAAAAAGACTCAAAAGATTATCTAAAAAATGTTGGCTATGTAGGAGAAAGTATAGAAGAAACAAAACGAAGATTAAAAATTAAAAGAATAAAAAAATGGAGAAAAAAGACAAAAAAATAATAAAAGGTTTCAAAGGATTTAATAAAGATTTAACTTGTAATGGTTTCAAATATGAAGAAGGTAAAGAATATATCCATAATGGAGAAGTAAAAATATGTAATTCAGGCTTCCATTTTTGTGAAAATCCTTTAGATTGTCTATATTATTATAGATTGAACGATAGTATTTTTCACGAAGTAGAAGGAAGTGGGAAAATAGATAAAGAAAAAAATAGTGATACTAAAATATCTTGCTCCAATATTAAGATTGGTGCTCGTCTTTCAATAGAAACTATGGTTAAGGCATCTGTTGATTTTATTTGGAGTAAAGCATCTGAAAAGAAAATTTTTAAAAAAACTTCCGCAACCTCTGGTAATCGTGCTCACTCCGCAACCTCTGGTAATGATGCTCACTCCGCAACCTCTGGTGAATATGCTCACTCCGCAACCTCTGGTAATGATGCTCACTCCGCAACCTCTGGTGAATATGCTCACTCCGCAACCTCTGGTAATCGTGCTCACTCCGCAACCTCTGGTAATGATGCTCACTCCGCAACCTCTGGTGAATATGCTCACTCCGCAACCTCTGGTTATGGTGCTCACTCCGCAACCTCTGGTGAATATGCTCACTCCGCAACCTCTGGTAATCGTGCTAACTCCGCAACCTCTGGTGAATATGCTCACTCCGCAACCTCTGGTGAATATGCTCACTCCGCAACCTCTGGTTATGATGCTCACTCCGCAACCTCTGGTGAATATGCTCACTCCGCAACCTCTGGTAATCGTGCTCACTCCGCAACCTCTGGTGAATATGCTCACTCCGCAACCTCTGGTAATGATGCTCACTCCGCAACCTCTGGTGAATATGCTCACTCCGCAACCTCTGGTAATCGTGCTAACTCCGCAACCTCTGGTTATGGTGCTCACTCCGCAACTAAAACATCCGATGCTATTGCGTGTGCTATCGGAAGAAAATCAAAAGCTAAAGCATCACTTGGTTCATTTATTGTATTAGCTGAATGGAACGAAGATAATGATTTAACCAAAGTTCACCCTATAGCAGTAAAATCTGCTAAAGTAGACGGAAAGAAAATTAAATCTGATACTTGGTATAAATTGGTCAGTGGTAAGTTTATAGAAACAGACGATAGTAATGAATAATTTTATGGATAAAAAATTTGACTATGAATACATAGAGAAACAAGAAGAAGTTAGAGAGCATATTAAGAATTGTGAAGGAAAACATACTCAACAAGCGATTTATTCCACTTTTCACGATGCTCTTACACAAGTTTGCTTTGGGTGTTATAAAATTCGTTCAACGATTAAAAGGTATTTCTTTATCAATAAATGTGTGTTTAATAAGTAGTTCCTTTAAAGTTAAATATCCTGTGTTTATTCCCTCGCAGTTCAAGGTTAATTAAGGGAGTTTCTGCAAAATTCGCCCTATCATTGCCTTGAACGGAGGAAACAAGCACAGGATAACATTATCAATTAAAAGTAAAATAAAAAATATATGTGTAAAAAAATATGTGAGTATTGTAAAGAAGAGCATTTAAAAAATAATACAGGGTGTAACAACTCTGGCAACCGCAACTCTGGCAACTTCAACAGCGGAGACGTCAACAGCGGATACTTCAACAGCGGAGACTTCAACAGCGGATACGTCAACAGCGGAGACTTCAACAGCGGAGACTTCAACAGCGGAAACTTCAACAGCGGAAACCGCAACAGCGGATACGTCAACAGCGGAGACTACAACAGCGGAAACCGCAACAGCGGAAACTTCAACAGCGGAAACCGCAACAGCGGATGGTTCAACACCAACGAACCTAAAATGCGTTTCTTTAATCAAGATAGTGATATTACCTATTCAGAATTTAGTAAAAAATCTTGGATATATCCTGATTTAAAAATCTGTGCTTGGGTAGAATTAAACGACTTACCTAAAGATGAGCAATCAGAAAGTGCCAAACAAATGGGAGGACTACTTAAAACTCTTACCTACAAAGAAGCGTGGAAAGAATATTGGAATAGAGCAAGTCAAAGTGATAAAGAATGGTTTAAGAATCTTCCTTGCTTCAATAGTCAAATCTTTGAAGAAATCACAGGTATCCGAATTGGTGAAAAAGAAACCATTAAAATTGGCGACAAAACCTTTGACAAACAAGAAGTAGAACAAGCTCTTAAAAATGTAAAAGCATTATAAATTAACACCCACTAAGAATGGGGAAGAAAAAATGGAAAAACACATCTTTTATAGAAAATTCTCAAATATGCCACTTCCAAAAAGAGAAATTGGTATTTTAATGGGAATAGGGAAAGAAATAAAAACTCCTTGCCAAATTTATAGAGAAATAAAAAACTATGATGAAATAATTGCTAAAGCAGAAGCTCGACAAAAAGAATTACTAGAAGAAGCGGATTTAATTATTAACTAACCCCCTCCCCAAGTCAATAAACTTGTGGGGGAAGAAGATATGAAAGAAGAACAAAAACAAAAATATGCAAATGATATAGTAAGTGGCTCACTGCCCGACCAAGAGTCATTTACTAAAGAAGAAGTAAAATATCTTGCGGGGACAATATTAGCGTGGGCTTCGCAACAAATAGAACATACTTTAGACGAAGCATTACACGAAGATATACCATCGCTGGTCGCTAATTGTGAGTATGTATCTATTGAAAGTGGAATAACGGATACAGAACTTGGGATTAGAAATGACTTTGAAGAATTACAAGATTTTATTCTTAATTGGTTAAACTAATATGCCTCCCTCCAAACAAAAAGAGAAGAAGATAAAAGCGTGGGCGTGTTTTGATGGAATTTTAAACAAGATAGTAGTGGGTGGAATGCAAAGGTCGTTTTCTATCCACGAATCAAAAGCAGAAGCTATGGAACAATTAAGAGGTTGGCTTTATGCGACAGGAAAAAACGGCAAACGCAAAGCAAAAGTTATTTCAATTACCATAACTTATAAATCTAACCAATAACCTATGGAAACAGAAGAAATAAGGAAAGAGGAACAAATAGATTTAGTGAAACACGCATTAAAACAAGCAGTTAGGTTTATTATTCAAAGAGAAGTGGCAGATAGAGTTTGGTATCAAGACAAGGATTGCGAAGAACAACTACAAAAAGGACTATCAGAAGCAGAAGATAAATTAGTAGATCATATCTCCTCCCTCCACTCCTCTTGGGTTAAAGAGATAATCAATGAACTAGAAAGCAACCCAAACGAAGATGGCTCAACAAGCCCAAATATCCAACATTGGATAGAGAAAAAACAAAGCCAATTAAGGAAAAAAATGCTATAATAACTATATGCCAAAGGGAGTATATAAAAGAAAAATAGGTGCCTTAAAAGGAAAAGTTGGAATTTACGAGAGAACAAAGAAAAGAGGAGGGTGGAAACTTTCTGAAATCACGAGAAAAAGAATGAAGGAAAGTAGTAGACATACTTCTTCTTGTGGAATGCGTGGTAAGAAACACAACACAGAAACCATAGAAAAGATGAGTAAAGCACATAAAGGAAAACTCTCTTATATGTTTGGAAAAACAGGGGCACTATCACCAAACTGGAGAGGAGGAAAATCTTTTGAACCTTATTCTCTTGATTGGACTAGAACCTTAAGACAGAGTATTCGGGAGAGAGATAAATATACTTGTCAAATTTGTGGTGAAAAACAAGGGGATAGAGCTTTGTCTGTTCATCACATAGACTACAACAAAGAAAACTGCAACCCAAATAATCTGATAAGTGTTTGTATAAGATGTCACGTAAAAACAAATTACAATCGTGATTACTGGTTGAAATTATTAAGAAAAACATTTTAAATAGTAAGGAATAAAATGAAAGAAGGCAAAAAAGAGAAAATAAATAATGGCGTTGGGTATATCAAAAGAAATGGTGCCGTTTTTTCTCTTTCAACACAAAAGGGTGATTGGTCAAGACAGCACGACCATATTGACCCATTTTATTGGGGGAATATAACATACCGAAAAGATAGCACTTGTATTATGAATATTAGAATTTACAAAAAACCAACACTAAAACAACTAGCAACTCTTTTACTCATTGATTGTAAAATAATTTGTGAATATTGGATTGATAATGAGTTTAAAGATTTTGGAATTAATGTTTTTGGCTCAAAGACAGTAGTAAATAAATTAGAGCAGATATATTATTAACTAATTTTACTAAGGAATAATGAAACAAAACAAACAAGAGAATATCCCTTCCTCCTTCACCAGTAAGAAGATGGAGTCGCCAAATGAGGATTACGACAAAGAAGAATGGGGTGCGTGGAAAATAGTAAGTGATATGCTAGACAAGCCAGATGAATTTGGAATTTACCAAACAAGTGAATGTTATAGAAAACTTTATGAATTTGTTTGTGAACAAAAAAGGAAAGCCATAGAACAAGCCAAAAGTGAAGCTATAAAAGAAGCTAAAGAACTTGGATATGACGAAGGTTCGGCAGAAACTACTATGGTTTGTAATTCCTATTCTATTCCTTATGCAGTTGCCGAAAAAGTAAAAGAGATAAAGGAGAAAATAGATGAGATAAGTTGGAAAAAAATGGGAATAGATTGTGATTGCAATATGTGCTATGCCCACGAAAAAGCATTACAAGATATTTTATCAAAGTTAGGGGAATAGGGTTGCATTAAAAATTAAAAGTAGTATAATCAATTTATGGATAAAAAAATCTCGCAAAGTAATATAGATTTAGTTATGAAGATTCTATTGCAGTTAAACATCCCAATCCAAGCGTACTTTTCAGTAAAAGATTTATTTGATAAACTACCTATTGTAAAAGAAGTTGTAGAACCTAAAAAGTAATATGGCAGAAACCGATGAAAACGGAATTAAACGGAAAGAAGATGGGACTTTCGATATTGGAACTGCCCCTGGTCCTGGTAGACCGCCTGAAACGGAAGAAGATAAAATAATTAAAAAAGCTACTAAGGAACTGATTGCCGAATACAAGGAATCTCTGGGAGAAGCATTGCCTTTAATAAAACCTGTGTTGATTGCCAAAGCATTAGAAGGAGATATGACAGCGATTCGAGAAATCCACGATAGAGTAATGGATAAATCTAAACAACCTACTGATATAACTTCTGGTGGAGAAAAGCTAACAGTAAACATTGTAGAATATGGAAATAACGATACCCCATAATTTTAAAGCTCCCACCAGTTACCAGATAGAATATTTAAAAGATACGCATAGATTTGCAATTCTCGTTTGGCATAGACGAGCTAGAAAAACAAGAACTGCTTTAAATAAACAAGTAAAAAGAATTTTTAAAAGAACCGAGCCAGGTGTTTGTTATTATGTTCTTCCGACATACAAACAAGCCAAGCAAGTTGTTTGGGATGTTTTAATAAACGACCATATTCCCAAAGAACTTTACGACAAGAAAAATGACAGCGAACTAGCAATTTACTACAAGAATGGAGTTATCCAAAGATTTATTGGAGCAGAAGATTACGATAAGCACCGAGGGACAAACCCTTTTGATGTAGTCTTTGACGAGTTCTCAGAACAACCAGAACAAATATGGACTGCTATTTTCCAACCTGTCTTGATGGAAAATGGTGGAACTGCAACCTTTGTCTTTACTCCAAAAGGTAAAAACCACTCTTGGAAGCTATTAGTGAAAGCGAAAGAGAACCCATTATGGTTTACTTCTGTAAAATCAGTTAAAGATACAAACGTATTTACCGAAGAAGAACTAGCCGAGATAAGACGCAATACTCCTCAAGCACTTTACGAACAAGAATATGAATGTAAATTTTTAGAAGGTGCTAGTCAATTCTTTAAAAGAATAAACCAAAATTGCTATCCAAAAGATTATATGTTGAATGAAGATGGAGAATATCAACTAGGAGTAGATTTAGCTAAATATAATGACTGGACTGTGCTTACACCTTTTAACTTGAATACTTTTATAGTTCATCAACAAGAACGCTTTAACCAAATAGATTATAATTTACAGAAAGCAAAAATTGAAGCTATGGCTCGTAGATTTAATAATGCTTTGATTATGCCTGATAGCACAGGGGTTGGCGACCCAATAGTGGAAGATTTAAAAGCTCGTGGATTAAATATTTGTAATGAAGGAGCAGGTTTTAAATTTACTGAAACTTCTCGTATGAATATATTAAATAATCTTGCAATTTTATTAGAACAAGATAAAATAAAAATACCTGATGATGAAGGACTAATTGCTGAACTTGAATCATTTCAATATTCTTTAAGCGAACAAGGTAAAATAAAAGTAAAAGCACCCGAAGGATTGCACGATGACAGAGTTATGAGTTTAGCCTTAGCAGTTTGGGGGGCGAGTGAACCAATTAAACCAGATATGTTTACAGCTCAAAGAGTTGCACAAAATAGAAATAGAAATGTAAGTTTTAACTAACTATGATTATAAATATTACGCAAAGCAAAATATTTAAAATAGACCCTTCTATTAGATTTTCAAAAGAATATGGATTATCAAAAGATGTTTGGAAAGAAGTTTGGCGAAGATATAAATTACTAGATTACTCTAATGGTGATTTAAGAGATTATTTATTTGTAAAGTATGCTAGAAATTTAGGCTTTGATTCAATGAAACGATGGATATATAGGGGTGAAATTTATATGATAGCAAATCCATTAATTGAAAAAGGAGTAGAACACGTTAATTCATGTATTTTTGGAGATTATGAAGAATATTTAATGAATGAATTAGTTAAACCATTAAAAAATGGTGCGAATAAAAAACCTAAAACAATCATATAATATCGCTTATTTTAAGTTTTAATGCGAATAAAATATACTTCATAAGACATTTAGCATAATATGCTATTATGCCTCCATTTTTAACACCACCAACTCCACCTCAAAATATTTATGCACAAATTCGTTATGAGGTAGACCAATTTTTATATAACTTTATTAGTCCTGTTCCTGGTTACGCTTTCAATACTTACCAAACAATAAAAAGAATATTTCTATACTTGAGCAATCGCTATGAAAATGGCTCTTTTTATCTTGGGCGAGAGAAACTATTTTTTAATATAGTTATGCCTCCTGTGGAAGTAGCAACTAAGATGTTAAGTATTGACCCAAAGAACATTAAACTTATTCCAACTAAACCAGAAGCATACTTTCCTACATACTTACTTGAAAAAGAACTTCGTCAATGGCTTAAAAACTCAGAAATGGGAAAGATACTTAATCAAATTGCTGAAGAAGCACCTCGTTATGGTTCTGTATTCCTAGAAAAAACAAAAGATGGAGCAAAAGTCTGTGATATTCGGAGAATTATGTATGACCCATCAGTTGAAAGAATTTTAGATTCTCGTTTCATTACTACGATTACTTATATGGCTGATACTGACCTTAGAAAAGCTGCTCAAGAGAATGGTTGGGACAAAGAAGCCGTTGAACTTGCTATTGAGAGATTTGGAAATACTCAAGCAGCACAAGCGATGGAAGATTTCTCAGGAAACTTAAATGTAATGCGTTCTAGCCCACAAGTTAAAGTTTATAAACGATATGGTGAAGTTCCTGATTACTGGTTAGATACTAAAGCTCCGATACCCAAAGATGGAGTTGTCAAAATGGTTAGAGCTTTATTTATCTGTGCTGGACCTGATGTGTTACAACGAAACACAAGCGGACAAGTAGTTGGTGAATTAGGGGTTACTTTATGGAAAGGAGTTTGGAAAGATGATTATCCATTTAAAGATTTTCATTACACAAAAATTAAAGGACGATTACTTGGTATGGGAGTAGTTGAAATGCTATTTGATGTTCAAACACGATTCAATGAACTTAAAAATCAAAAGAGGTTATCAATGGAACTTTCTACACTTCATTTATTCCAGACAAAAGATAAAAGTTTAGTTAGAAATGTGCTTACAGATTTAGAGAACGGAGATATTATGTTCTCACCAAATGGTGTAGAGCCAGTAGCTAATGAAGAAAGAAACTTACCAGCATTTCAACAAGAAGAAGAAAGTTATGCTAATCAAGTAGATAAATTATCTTTTGCCTACGAAGCTATAAGAGGTGATAATGCTCCTGGTGACCAAACATTAGGCGAAGTTCAAATCCAAGTAGCCAGTGCAACGGGAGTATATGGCTTTAAGAAAAAGAATTTACGCTACTTCTTAAAATCTTTCTTCAATGATTTAGTATTACCACAACTCGTCAAAGATTTAACTCCTGAACATATAATGCGATTTACTGGAACTGCTCAAGAGTTAGATAAATTAGATGAAGCAGCAGCCGAACTTTATGCAAACGAAGTAATTATTAAGACAGCTATTGAAGGTGGAAAGATAGACCAAGCTCTACAAGACGCAGCTAGACAAAAAGCTATAAAGGAATATAGGAAGAACGGAACTAATCGTTTCTTAAAGATTAAAGAACAATTTTACAAAGACGCAGAATTTGATTTTGATTTTGATATAGAGAATCAAGATACCGACCCAAATAAGATGTTGCAAGGTATTCAATTTCTATTTACTTTCTTACAAAATCCAGCAGTATTACAAGACCCAAGAGCAAAATTATTATTCTATCAAGCAGCCGAACAATTTGGTATCGCTCCTGCTGAAATAGAATTTGCTGATAGCCAGGCAACACAGATGCAACAAGATGGTCGATTGCCTACATTACAAGGGAATCCGCAAGGACAGCCACAGCAAAAACAGTTGCCAACGCCCCAACCTTCAATGATTCCGCAATAATTAACCACAAAATAATGGAACACAAAGATAATAAAAATTTCGTAATAGACGCAAACGCAACTATCCCAAACAAAATGACTAACCCAATTCCTATGAGAGTAGTTGGTGAAACAAAGTTTTATAAGAACGGATATGGTGAATCAATTTATGCAGACGATTCAAGGAATGCTAAAGGAGTTCCTGATGACAAAGATAATTACAGTCCTATGAGAGTCGCACAGGATAGTGGGGAAGAAGAACAACAAGGAATCTAATGAAAACAATCCCACAAAGATTTTTAACTGACCCAGAATGGTATCAAGTAGAGGAAGTAATCAGTGAATTTGTTACACCTCTATTGTCTATCAGAGATATTGACATCACAGCACGGGCAGAAGATGTCAAAGCTGAGGTAATAGGAAGACTTAAAGCATACGAAGCATTAGAGGGATTTATAACAAGTAGAAGTTTAACTAGGTCGAGTAAATTAACAGGTGATAAAGAAAATATATTCAAATGAATAAATACGAAGTAGGGTTTATGCCCGATGATAATAATGATAGAAGGTTACCAGGAAGTGTTCAACCTGAACCTAAAAGAGGTAACTTTGCCTATGATCCTGAAAATGCAAATCCAGCTAAACCAACACCATTAGATGCAGGAGATACAGGAGGAGTTATAGGAGTGGCTAAAATTGGTTTAGGTTATGGAATGCCATCAATGAACGCAGAAGTAGATATCAATGGTCCAAAAGGAGAAGTTGAAACAAATTACGACCATACTAATCTTTCAGCAAAATATAAATATCCAAATGTGCATCAAGACATTCCAAGTAAAAGTCAGCCAACTACCCAATACAACGACCACACATAAATACAGACATTGAGGGCTTAGAGCATAGTCTACCTCATTTAAAAAACACAGCTCATAAGAAGGAAAACTTTTTAAACCAATTAATATAGCTTATATATTATGGAAAATGAATTATATGAGAATGGTAACTCTTTAAATATCACACCACCAGCAGGTGAAACAGCTGAACAACGTGTAAGTAGGCTCGAAGAAACTAACAAAAAGTTATACGAGCGTGCCAAAAGTGCCGAAGCATTAGCTAAGGAACTCAAGGCGAAACCTGCGATTAGTGAGCAACCAGTTATTCAAAAACCTTCAGATATTCTAAAGGCAGATGAGTTTAAACTTTACCGAGCTGGATATAGTGAATCAGAAATTGATTTGATTATGCACAACGGTGGAGCAAAGATACTAGAAGATTTAAAAAATCCTTTAGTATTAGGTTTACAGGCAGCGAAAGAACAGCGAAATGCTGAAATAGCTGCTAACGGAACAGTAGACTCATCAGGTTTGTCAGATATTGAAAGAAAGTATACTGAACAAGATATGCGAAATATGAAGAAAGAAGATTTGGAAAAACTCATACCTCACGTTGATAAATAGCTAATATCTTACTATTATTAATATGGCATCAGCCGCATCATCACTCATAACCCCAGTCCAAGTCTACTACGATAAAGTATTCTTAGACCGAGCAAAGATTGAGCTAAGACACGATTTCGGAGCACAAGTAAAAAATGTTCCTTTGAATAGTGGTGCAGTAGTTCGCTGGACGAGATTTTCTCCTCTAGCATTGATCACCGCAGCTCTTTCTGAAGCAACAAATCCTACTGAAGTAGCAATGACAGCTACCCAGGTATCTGCAACATTGGCTGAATATGGAAATGTTACAAACGTATCTTCACTATTCTCAATGACGCAAATAGATGTAGACCTCAAGGAACACATCGAAGTCCACGGACAAAACGCAGGTGAATCAATCGACGTTCTTATCCGTAACGAATTAGCATCAGGAGCAACTCAACAGTTGCCTGCTGGCGTATCAGAAGTTTCCTCAACTTCAGGTATTCACTTAACAGACGTTATGTCTGGTTTGGAAATTCGTAAAGCAGTTCGTACTTTGAAACTTAATAAGGCTCAAAGATTCGAATCAGGTTTGTATCGAGGTATTATTGGTCCAGCATCATCTTATGACCTATTCGGTAACTCTGAATGGTTAGATGCACACCGATATACTACTTCCGATGCAATCGAACGTGGAGTTGTTGGAAAACTTCACGGTGTAGAGTTCGTAGAAACTAACAACCAATATATCGCTATTTCAGGTGGATTCTCTGCCTCAACGACAAGTGTTGCAAACGTCTACTCAACATTCGTATTCGGTAAGAATGCTTATGGTGTAGTTAATCTAGGATCAATAACAGCTCCAACTGTTATCGTTAAAAATCCTGGTCCTAACGACACAAGTAATCCTCTTAATATGTTCTCAACTGTTGGATGGAAAATGCCATTCGCTGTTAAGACTCTTAATAGTAATTGGGTTATTGCGATTAAGACTTCTACCGCAGGAGCAACGACAGCTACTTTCTAAAGTATCTGAGTTTTCCACAATTAAGTCATGCACAACTTGCATGGCTTTTTTGTTTGGTATATAATAATTTGGTGAACGAAATAACAACACTCACTATCCCCCCAGGATTTGATATTGACATTCTTATTAAGAATGGGAAAATTGGCTACACTTTTTTATATGAAGGAAACAATTATGGTACTGCCGTAAAACCAAAATCTCGAAAGGTTGCAGATATTGCAACTGCTTGTTTACTTTTAATAACTAACGCACAAGAAACTTATAAAGAGCTTCAAAAATAGTATGAGTAAAGTTTTAAATAAACTAAATTTAGATCAATGGGATGAAGTAGCTGAAAAGCACCAAAATTATTTAAGATTATTTAAAATGATAATGGAATATCCTACCTGTTTTATGTGTAGTTTTAAAAATCCAAAGGATGCGTTAGATTTAGATTTTCATTTAAAATCTACGCATGGGTTCACTTTAGATGAAATTATTAGAGAAAAATTAGAAATAAATGGAAAATAAAATAACTAGAGTGTTCCCTGATTTCGAAAATGAATTAAAAGCGATAGACCCTCGTCTATCAATCGTGCCTAATACTAATAGACCAAAAATAGCTAATATTAAACTAGATGGTCAAGATATTTGTCCTATTCCAGCTTATGAAATAAGAGAGTTCTCTGACCCAACATATACAATGGAACTTCCTAATGGTTCAGTTGTTAAACACCGTTGCAAGGAAGAAGCAATAGCTTTAGTAATACATACTTTAAAACTTATAAATAATCCTGAGAATGCAGATGCATTCTGGGGTCGTAATGGATACTAATTTTATGTATTTATATACAAATAAAAAAGAAAATATAATGAATTGTCGAAAGAACATTTTGGAATATATGCAAGAACAAATAATGTATAATGGTTATTAGGTCGTAAAATTAAAAACTAGCAATATGAAAACAAAAAAACAAAAAATCGTATTCTTTCAGGGAACATTTGAAATCCTGAATTATGGACACGTCAAAGCATTTGAATTATGTAAAACCTTTGGAGACACACTTATTGTTGGACTTAACTCTGATAAATTAGTTAAGTCTTACAAACACAGAGAGCCAGTCATTCCTTACGAACAGAAAAAGTTTATACTTGAATCTATCAAATGGGTAGACAAAGTTGTTCCAGCAACACATTTTAGTCCAATGGAATTACTTAAAAAGTATGATGTTGATGTTTATGTTATAGGTTATGAATGGATTGAAAGTAAAGCACTCGAAATCGCCTACATTAAATCAAAAGGTGGTGAAATCAGAATTACTCCAGACTTTGGAGCTACAAGGACTTCGCAAATCAAAGAAGTTTTATTAAAAGAAGCACAAAACAATAGGGGGCGATAGCATCAAACCCTTTTTTATAAAATGAAAATACACATAGTAAATTATGAATTAGGATTTAACGATGGCATACTTTCAAAGTTTGCTAATAAATTATACGAGGAACTTAAAAAGATAGACGGATTAGAAGTCACTATCAGTAAAACTCCTAATTTAGAAGCTGATATTAATCACCATGTGAATTACTTGCCTTATAAGCACAACCCTGAATACAAAGGCATTGATACTTTAATGGTTACGCATATCTTTGAGGGTTATAAAAAGGACGCTTTAACTGAGCAAATGAAAACAGCTTTTGGTATCTGTATGTCAAACGATACCAAAAAGCAATTAGTTAAATGGGGATTTGATAAAAAAAAACTAACTACTGTGTTGCCAGCTCATGACGGGATACCAAGACGCTTTCAAGTAGTCGCTATCTTAACCAACGTATACGCTGATGGTTGCAAGCGAGAAGAAATGTTTACTAAACTTGTGGAAACTATTGACCTCAACAAGTGGGCTTTCCGAATCATGGGGAGTGGTTGGAAAGATATTTTAGTTCCGCTCGTTGCCAAAGGGTTACAAGTTGATTACTACGCTCAATTTGAACCAAGTATTCACCAAAAGATTTTAGAAAGTTCTGATTACAATCTGTACATGGGGATAGACGATGGCTCAATGGCTGTCCTTGATTCTAAAAATGCTGGACTGAAGATTATTGCTCCGAACGTAGGATTTAACATAGACGTTGGAGTAGATTATCCTTTTAAAAATCAAGAAGAACTAAATGCTATATTTCAAAAGCTAACTTATAATCCAGTAGCCGACTGGACTTGGGATAATTATGCAAAACAACATTTTAAATTATGGAAGAAGTTGAAAAAATAGAATTAAAATAGGTTTTAAAAAGCCAAGTCGAGATTATCAAATAATAGCTTATAAGTAAAATGCGTATTTTATTAACAGGAGACAAGGGATTTATAGGAAGTACATTAAGTAAAAGATTAGTTAGTTTAGGACACGAAGTAATTGGTTATGATATTATAGATGGTTTTGATTTACTAGATTTAAAGACATTAGAAAGTTATATCAAAGATGTTGATGTAGTTTTTCATATGGCGGCACAAGCTGATCTAACGAAACTTACAGATTTAGAAAAAGGTAGAGATGCAATAGCTCAAAATGTTTATGCAACTGATAATGTTGCATATCTTTGCACTAAATATAAAAAGTGGATGATTTATGTTTCAACAGTATGTGTATATGGAAATCAAGACAAACATCCTGAAACAGAAGACACAACCTTGCCTAATCCATCTGAACTTTATGCTTGCTCAAAATACTCAGCTGAATGGATAGTTAAGGGTTATGCAAAGAATTATGATATGCCTTATACTATTTTAAGATTTGCTACTATTTACGGAGAAGGGATGCGTCCAGCTTTGGGTATTCATATATTTATTAGCCAAGCTCTCAAAGGAAAAGATATAACAGTTCATGGAGATGGAAAACAAGACAGAACCCAAACTTATATTGACGATTTGATTGATGGATGCGTTGCAGTTTTTGATTATCCTAAAAATGCTAAAGGACAAACATTTAACCTTACTAACTCAGAAAGTATCTCAGCAGAAAAAATGGCTAAAGATATACAACGATTAACTAAAACAAAATCTGAAATTGTTTATGTTAATCAAAGAGAAAATCAAACTTTTCACGAAGACTTTGATGTATCTAAAGCAGAATTATTACTTAATTGGAAAGCCAAAACTTCTTTCGAAGATGGCTTAAAGAAGACAATAAAATGGTTAGAAAAATAGAAAATTGCACAGTAGCAGTGATAGGTGGTTGTGGATTTTTAGGTTCACACCTAGTTAAACATTTAATTGAAGATAGAAAATGTAGGGTTATTATTTTAGATAATCTTATTTCGGGACATAGAAAATTTATTCACCCAAAAGCAAAGTTTATCTATTGTGATATAACTGCTAGTGAAAGTGCTTTATACAAAATATTTAAAGACAATATGGTCGATTACATATTTAATTACGCTGCAGAACCCTATATCCCTGTATCTTTCGACAGACCTTTGCATACTTTTAATATCAATGCTATGGGTGCTTTAATGGTTATGAATGCAGGTCAAGATGCAAGGGTTAGGGGTATTTTACAAGTATCTTCAGCCGAGATTTATGGTGATGCTCCAAACTTTAAGATAGATGAAAGATATCCAGCAAGACCACACTCTACCTATGGAGCTTCTAAACTAGCCATTGATGCTTTAGTTCAGGCTCGTTGGAAAGAAGGGAATACACCTGTAGTTGCATTAAGACAATTTAATTGTTTAGGAGAGAATGAAACTCACCCTTATGTAGTGCCTGAAATCATTAAGCAACTTTCAAAATCAAATCAAGTTTGGTTAGGGAATAATTCATTTAGAGATTTTCAATATGCTGGTGATGCCGTTAGAATGGCGGTAGAACTATTAGAAAAAGGACAATTTGGTGAAGTCTATAATATGGGAAGTGAAGAAGGTATACAGATTTATGATTTAGCTACTCTTATAGGACACTTAATGGGACATAAAGATGTTATAGTAGAAGTAGACGAAAGCAAAAAGCGTCCGTGGGAAATTTGGCACTTGCAATCAGACAATACTAAAATATTTTCAACTATAACCTATCGTCCACAAACTAAACTTGAAGAAGCATTAAAATTAGTAATTAAAGATTATAAAAAAAATGGATTTTGCTTTTAAAAAACTAGAATATGAATACGCTAAATTTGTTGGTAGTAAATACGCAGTTTCTTGCAATTCAGGCACTTCTGCTTTACATCTTGGTTTGCTCTCTTTGGGCATTGGTAAAGGAGACGAAGTTATCTGCCCAGATTTTACAATGGCTGCATGCGGTTTCGCTATTAGTTATACTGGAGCTAAGCCTGTTTTTGTGGATTGTGATGATACACTTTGTATTGATCCTAATTTAATAGAATCCAAGATAACTAAAAATACTAAAGCAATTATGGCTGTTCATATATATGGTAGATTATGCCGAATGGATAAGATATTAAAAATTGCTAAGAAGTATCATTTAAAAGTTATTGAGGACGCTTGTGAGGCTCAAGGTGCTGTTTATAAGTCAAAAGCTGATATAACATGCTATTCGTTCTATGAGAACAAGATAATCCACGCAGAAGAAGGAGGAATATGCACAACTGATAACAAAAAGTATGCAGACAGAATAAATTATTTAAAGAATATGGCGTTCTCACCAGCACATGATTATATGCACTTAGAAATCGGTTATAACTATCGCATGCCAAACTCACAGGCTAAACTTGCCCTTAAATCTTTGAAGGATTATCCAAAAGAAAACAAAAGACGCAGAGAAATAGAAAAAAAGTTTTATGGTTATACTTGGTTAGACGCAGTTTGGGTATTACCAAATATTCGTGGAGTAGGAGATAGAAAGTTTTTTAAACCATTATCAACTTTTCCTATGTATGGTGGAAAATGTCAGTCTCCAAAAGCACTTTATTATTCAAAGATAGGACATTATATAAAGATTTAGTGTTATAATATAAGTATGGGACGCAAACAAACACAAGAAACAAAAAATAAACTTAGCGAAAAACTTAAAGGACATATTCCTTGGAATAAAGGAATGCTCGGTTTTCAGAAAGGAAGAATTGTGTCTGAAGAAACAAAAAGAAAAATAAAACTTGCAATGGCTCCTCATTATGTAAAAATGCGAGGTTCCAAACTATCAGAAGAAATTAAACGCAATATGAGTCTATCCCGTAAGGGTAAAACATCATGGAAAAAAGGTTTAGTAAATATTATTTCCCCAGAAGCTAGACTTAAAATGAGTCTGAAAAGAAGAAAAGAACTTAATCCAAACTGGCAAGGAGGATTATCTTCTGTTATACATCTGTTAAGGGAATCACTAAAATATAGACAGTGGCGAAGTGATATATTTACTAGAGATAATTTTCAATGTGTTATTGGCGGAAAAGAACATGGCAATAAATTACATGCAGACCACATCAAACCTTTCTTTTTAATAATCAGAGAAAATAAAATTGATTCAACAGAGAAAGGATTTGAATGTGAAGAATTATGGAACCTAAATAATGGTCGAACACTCTGTATTGAATGTCATAAAAATACAGATACTTATGGTTGGAAATATAAAAACTTTTTATGAAAGATATAGTCGTTTATACCTGTATTACGGGGAATAAGGATGCTCCTATTAAAAGAGATTATCCGATAACTATTTTCAATGATGCTTATGATAGGTTTAGAGACCCTCGAAGAAACTCAAGAATACAGAAAATACTATCACATAAATATTTTAACGAAACATTTTCTATTTACCATGATGGTAATATGAAACTCTTAATTCCACCTGAAGAACTTATTAAGCGTTATATGGATGGCTACGATATGGCTATGCTTAAACATTCAAGAGGTTGTTTATATAAAGAAGCTATGGTTGTAGCTAAATTACAGATGGATGACGTTGAAACCATCATAGAACAAGCCAAACACTATGAAGATATGGGCTTTCCAAAGGACATAGGTTTCTTACAAGGTGGATTTATTATTAGACGCAACAATGAACGAACCAGACGCTTTAACGAGGCTTGGTGGGCTGATTATTGTAGATATTCAAGACGAGACCAATTAAGTATTATGCCTGCGATAGACGAATCAGGTGTCGTTGTAAATGCAATAGATTTAAACTGGGAAGAAAAAGATGGTAAAGCAATATTAGCTGATATTGCTGAGATGCATTGGCATAAGAACTTATCAGGTAATTTTAATGACCCAAAAAGAAATGAAAAATAAAAAAATAAGAAAAAAAAGTAAACCATATATAAATAAAGGAAGACCTAGACCACCATTTTCAAAAGAATGGAGAGATAATATGCGAAAAGCTAAATTAGGTTATAAAGTTTCTGAAGAAGTTAAAAAGAAAATAAGTTTAGCACATAAAGGGAAACCAAAACCACAAACAGCAATAGCAATGAGAAAAAGAATTGGTATATTAAATAATAATTGGAAAGGTGGATTAAGTTCTTTGCATCAGCAAATAAGAAATACTTTTAATTATCGTCTATGGCGTTCAGATATTTATAAAAGAGATAATTATACTTGTCAGCATTGTTTTATGAGAGGAGGCTATATTGAAGCTGACCATATAAAACCATTAGCTTTAATTGTCCAAGAGTGTAAAATTGATTGTGTAGAAAAAGCAATAAATTGTGATGAACTTTGGAATATAAATAATGGTCGAACATTATGTAAATCTTGTCATTATAAAACTCATACTTATGGAAGACCACAAAAAAAACAAAGTTAAGAAAGTTCTTTTTTTTCGTAATGACTTTGGTGCTAGTGTAGCCAGACAATCACAAGATGGTTATGGTGGAGTAGGATACTATCGCATAGTGCAACCTGCTAAATATTTAAAAGGACATGATGTTTCAGTAGTAGGGGTTAAACTAGATAAGAAAGGTGAAACACTAGAACAGAGATGGTCTCGTATATTTAAAGAGTATGATGTTTTTTGGACTTGTTATTTTACTGACCCACATTTAGCTTCAGCTATTTTTTATCACCGAGATAAATATAAAAAGAAAGTAGTAATTGATTTAGATGATAACTATTTAGATGTGCTACCAACCCATCAACTTTATGAGAGATTTAAAGAAACAAAAAAAGATAGAGCTTTTATGTCTACTATTTTAACTTTTGCAGATGCTATAACAGTATCAACTGAACCACTTAAACAAAAAGTAGCCGAACATTTAAAGAAAGTTTATAAAATGGATAAAAAGATTTTTGTAATTCCTAACATGAATGATGCCAATATTTGGAAATTTAAGCCAGCTCCAAAACACAAAGATAAAATAGTAATAGGATATTCAGGTTCAAATTCTCATGATGATGATTTAGAAATGATGTTCCCTGCTCTAGCCAAGATAATGGAAAAATACCAAAATGTATATTTTGAAAGTTTGGGAGCTTTAGGAAAAAGCAATATTAAATTATTTACACCATTCAGTGATGAAGCTAAAAAACGTTGTGATATTTTACCTTCAACTTGGACTTTTAAAGAATATCCTAAATATCTTGCTTCACTTAAATGGGATATTGGGATAGCTCCATTAACTGACTGTGCTTTTACTCGTTGCAAATCTCATATTAAATGGATGGAATATTCAATGTATAAAATTCCAGTAATTGCATCAAAAGTTTATCCATACTATTTTAATTGTTTTGGTAGACAAACTATTCAACACGAAAAGACTGGATTACTTGTAAAACAAAATGAATGGTTTGATGCACTTGAAGATTTAATCTTACATGAAGAAAAAAGAAAACAACTTGGCGAAAATGCTTATGACTTTGTAAAGAAAAATTGGCAATACGGAGATGATTTTTCTAATGCGATAAATAAAGTGATAAAAGCCTTATAAATAAAGGTATTTTACATATATGTGCGAATAAAATAACTACTTTTTAATACAAAGTATATTATTTTAATATGTCTCTACAATTTTCAGATACAAGTGCATCTAAGGCAGGATTAATTCAAGAATGTGAATCACAAGTTTTTGGTGATAATTCTTATGGACGTATTTCAGGCGACCCTGGATTATTAGCAACTTTTACTAGAAATATTAACGAAGCTCTTAATAGAGTAGTCAATTTAATTATGACTGCCGATGGTCGTTGGCAATTTGATGATACAAATAATACTGATTATCCAATAGCAACAACTAATTTAGTAACAACCGCAGGTTCAGAACAACAAGATTATAGTTTTGATATTTCAATGCTTCGTATTTTACGAGCAGAAGTATTAGATAATACAGGAGCTTGGCGAAAACTTACACCACTTGATGAAACTGATGTTTATGACCAATCTTTAACTGATTTACTAAAAACCCCTGGACTCCCAACATATTATGACAAACAAGGTGCTTCTGTCTTTTTATATCCGAAACCTTTAGCAACACAAGTAACAGCAACTAATGGATTAAAAATATGGTTTCAAAGACCACCTTCATATTTTGCAACTTCAGATACTAATAAAGTTCCAGGATTTAATTCAATGTATCATAGACTTGTAGCACTTATAGCTTCAAGAGATTATTCAGTATTTAAACAATTATCAGTAGCCAAAGCTCTTTCCGAATTAGTCCAATTAGGAGAAGATTCTTTGGTAGAAAATTATGCTCTGAGAAACAAAGATGAGCATGTTAAATTATCAGCTAAACGTCTTAATTGGCGATAAAACAAAATGGCACAATTACAAAAAAATTATTTCTTTACAGTAGATTTAGGAACAGCAATTCATAATCTAACAACAGCTACTTTAAAACTTGCATTTACAGATACTGCACCTACAACTGCAACACATGTTTATGCAGATATAGTATCACCTCTTGCTTTAACTAATATGGCTACCTCAGTAGCTTTAACAGGAGTTACTTATACTCAAGCAACTGGAACAGCTACTTTAAATGCTTCTACTTGGACAGGAACTTCGCAAACTGGAAATTTTGGTCCGTTTAGATATGTAGTAGTTTACAACGATTCAGCTACTTCAAAAAATGTTATCGGTTGGTTTGATTATGGTTCAGAAGTTACTTTAAATGGAGTTTATGGTGACCAATTTACAATGACTTTTGCAAGTGGATTATTAACATTAGCATAATTTTATGGCAGCAGACCACATAATAGACCATTCAGGATTAAGAAGTGAAATTTACACGACTCCACAGTCAAGTAATTGGACTTGTCCTGCTAGTGTTTCTTCTGTTGTTGTAGAATGTTGGGGAGGAGGAGGTGGAAAGGGAGCAAGTTCAGGTGGAGGAGGTGGAGGATACGGAAAGAAAAATAATTATTCAGTAACGCCTGGAAATAATTATGCTTTTGTGGTTGGGAATGGAGGTTCTCCTTTTTATGATGGTGTTACAAGTTATTTTATAAATACATCAACTGTTAGTGGTCAAGGAGGAGCAATGGGTGATTCTACAGGTGGAGGTTATGGTGGATATACAGGAGATAGTGGATTTAGTGGAGGTGCAGCTAGAAGTATTTATGGTGGTGGAGGAGGTGCTGGTACAACTGCAAATGGTGCTAATGCTACTTCAGGAAGTGGTGGAACTGGTGGAGTTGGAGGTACATTGGGGGGAGGTGGTGGTGGAGGTGGTGGAACAGCTGGTGCAGGAGGAGGAACATATTTAGGTTATGGTGGAGCATCTGGCTCAGTATTAAATGGAGGAATTTTTGGTGGAGGAGGTGCTTGGAATAATGGAGCAGGAGGAAATGGTGCAGTTTATATAACCTATGCAATTCCACCAACAATTTATACACTAGCTTGTACTCCGAATGCTTTTCTTTTTACAGGTATATCAGCAGGATATTTTAAAACATTTTTAATGTTATGTACTCCAGCAATTTATATTTTTAATGCATTAAAAACTATTTTTTCAAGATGGAGTAATCAATTAAAACATTTAACAACTTGGACAGATCAAAACAAATCATAATGGATTTAATACAATTACAAAAACAAATAGATGAACTAACTCAGAAATTTAATCAATTAAGTAATTCTTCGCAGATACCTAGAAATATAGAAACTGCTTTTAGAGAAAGACTTGGATTTCCTTCACCTAATTTTACAGGAACTTTTACTTATGTTTCAGATGTAGTTTTAAATAATCTTGGAGGAGGAAATTACAGTTTAACTAAAACAACTAAAACATTAACATTTAATTCAGGTCTTTTAATATTAAATGTATGATTACACTTCCTAAAGCACCAAATGTATATTCTTTACCTCAATGGAATCAACCAAATGACTCTGATGTTAATGGTTCACTTTGGACTACTACAAATATAGATACAAGTTCAAATATTGGAAAATTAAGAGTTGGAGATAGAATGCTTTTAAATACTTCAGATACTTCAGGATATGGAATATCATCAGTTAGTGAAATGAGATTACCAGTTGTTTTTAAAGCGATTGATTCAACCCCTTGGATTTATACAATAGCTGGTGCAAAACTTTTAAATAATAATGGAGTTATAAGTGGATCTTTTAATACGATTACTCCTAATTCAGGCTCTTTGCCAACAAATCTTTCAGGAGCTTCTGATATGGAACTTTTTAATGGTTATCTTTATACTACAGGAAATACTAATGTAGTAAATAAAATAGCAAGTTTAAATACTGCTAGCCCAAATATAACAAACTTTACAGCAGGAGGTACGGATGTAACGGAAAAACATTTAACTTCTTATGCTAGTAGAATGTATATGTCTCGTAATTCTTCTAATATTATTTCTTGGGATACTTCCGATACGGTGGCTACTTCAGGAGCATACACAGTAGAATTAGGTGGTGGAGGAGCTAACCAAATAGTTTGGTTACGTTCATCGTCTAATCGTATTTGGATTGGAACAATAAATCAATTAGGAGGAAAAGGTTATATTTATGAATGGGATGGCACGGCTACGCAAGTAACAAAATCATATAGACTTGAATCATCGGGTACACTTTCTTGTGTGATTAAAGATGACATTCCTTATGTCATGGATGTCTATGGAAATTTACTTTATTGGAATGGTGGAACTTTTGTTAAACTTACAGGATTAAATCGTAAAGATAACTTTCTTTTATATAATCCATTAGTTCGTTCAGATAATGGTAATAGATTTATCCATTCAAATGGGATGAGTATCATTAAAGGAAAAATATGTGTACTCATAGATACTAGAAACTATAATACTCTTTTAGATACAGAGGAAACTATACCAGCAGGAATATATGAATATGATGAAACTACAAAAGATTTAAAACATAAATATTCTCTTTCATATTTAGATAGGAGTGCAACAAGAGTAGACAATGAAGATTTTGGACAGACTAAAGTGTCAGCAGTTGGAGCTTTAAGTGAACTTAATTTTCCTTCAACTGGGAGCACTAGAAATGGTACTTTTCTAGCTGGAGCAACCATATATACAGACGCCACAACTGCTCTAAATGGCATTTGGTATGATGATTCTAATAGAACAAAGCAAAAGGCTGGATCTTTTATAACAACAAAGCTTCAAGCTATTGATGCTAATGGTAATCCATCAATTCAAAATATGTATCAAAATTTATATGTTTTATATAAACAACTTATAGGTGCAACTGATAAAATTACAGTTAAATATAGGATTTCAGAACAAGAACCAGTAGAAGCTACGATAACTTGGACTTCTACTACAACTTTTACAGTTTTAAACTCTGCAGTAAATATTTCAAACTATTGGACTGTTGGAATTGGTGGAGAAGTAGAAGTTTTAAATGGTATCGGAGCTGGTAGATGTTCACATATTACAAATGCTGTTTTAAATAGTGGAACTTGGACAGTCACAGTAGATGAAACTTATACTGGTGCTTCTAATCAAACAGCAATAGCAAGATTTCAAAATTGGACTAAATATCCTATGCCAATAACTTATAATAACTCAATAACAGACGGAGTAACATTTGATCAAGAAGGTATAGGAAAACTAGCGAACTGGATTCAATTTAAAGTGTGGATGTTATTCACAGGGAAAGATGAACTTGAAAAACTAATCATTATCAACCAAAATTATAATCCATCATCATAAATATGAATCTACAAAATACAAATCAAAACACTCAACCAGATTATACTAATACTCCAAGGTATGATATAAATACTGGACAACCAACTGCCTATGGTAAATCTTTAGGTCTTTCGTCTCCTAATGCAAATATTGTAAATACTACTCCAGTAAACAATATTCCTAATGCAAGTAATATAGGAAATACAAAATCAGTAGTAATTCCACCACCAGCTCAAGGAACTTCAACTGCTGCTAATCAAGCTATTGGAGCTAGTCAAGGAGCGATTTTAGGACTTGCAGGACAAAACTATCAAAATCAATTAGACTCTTACAATCAGCAAAAAGAACAAACTACTGGACTTATAAATCAATATCTAGGAAAAGGAACAGAACAATTACAAAAAGAACAAGACGCAGGAGTTTTGCAAATGCAAGCTCTCTCTAATTCTCTAAATAATCAATACCTAACTCAAAGTGCCGCTTATAATGCTCAATATAACGATATATTTAATAAGCCAGGAGTAACACGAGAACAAGCCGCACAACAAATAAGTAGCCTACAACAACAGCATGGTTATGATTTAACCAACACCGCTATTCAAGCAAGTATCGCTTCTACAAACTATACAAACGCTGAAAACATAATCAATCACCAAATAGAATTAAAATATGCTCCCATAAAAGATAGTATTGATTTTGGTATGCAGTTCTTACAACAAAACAAAGATTTACTTTCTGAAGCACAAACTGAAAAGTTTAATGCTCAACTTCAAGTTCAAAATCAAACATATACACAAGGGGTATATAATGACCACTTAATAAAAGATACCCAAGTACAAATGATTAAAGATGCAGCTGCACAAGGGGCTAACCAAAAAACACTAGATGCTATGGGTCAAATAATGACCCAAGGTGGAACAATAGGTGATGTAGCACAAGCTTCAGGTGGATATTTACAACAAGGGACTTATCAACCAGTTCAAACTGGTTTTGATCCAAATACAGGGCTTCCTATTTATTCAGGGTTCAATACAAAGACAGGACAAATGCAAGTTAAAAATGGTGGAAATGTATTAGGGCAAACTGGCTCTACGGACACTACTATCCTAGGAGCAAATGGCGAAGGTTATCAAATGGGAGCATCAACTACAATGGGAGCTTATGCTTCGGCTACCCAAACACAAGTAAATAATATAAAAGCTACAACTGCTAAAATTCAAACAACTGTTGGAAATATCACAGATGTAAATTCTGCACAATTAGCAATAAATTCAGTAGCAAAAAATAGTCCCATAACAGGACAAATGGTAATGTCTGCCGCACAAAAATATGGTGTAGATGCAACAACTATAATCGGTGTTATGCAAGCAGAAACTCAATGTGGAACAGATGGAAGTAAAGGAGCAAAAGAATGTAATTGGGGAAATGTTGGTAATACAGATTTTAATATGAAGATAGGAAAAACTGTAAAAATGAAACCACAAGAAGGGGTAGATGCTATTGCAAAAAATCTAGCTCAAAGAAAAGTTCAACCAAACCAAGTAGACCCAACGCAACCAAACGCAGGACAAGAATTAACTCCTCAACAGAAAGCTTCAATGTTAGTTAAAAATGCTCCAGCTTTCTTGCAACCTGCGATGATGACTTCAGTAGCAACTGGAGCTACATATATTGATTCTTCAAAAGTTCCTGAAAGTATGAAAATAATAGCTCAAAATTATTCTTCAGGTACTAAAGGACTTGTGCCTATATTAAATGCCGACCAAGTAGCAATAGTTAACGGAGCAGATGAAGCAATACGCAATATTACTGATATCATGGCTCCTGCTTGGAATAAAATTGCTCCTAGTGGAACTATTGGTAAAGTAGGATTACAAGTATCATCTCTATTTGGAAAATTATTTGATACTAATAAAAATGCAGATATTCAAGTATTTAATAATAACAGAGAAAATTTAGCACAACAAATCAGAGCATTATCTCAATCTGCACCTAAGGGAAGTTTATTATCTACTGCAGAATCTGCACTTCCTGATTTATCAGGTTATGGGTTCCATTTAACAAATGCACTTGAGGGAGTAGGAATTGGTGCAGCAGGTGGTGCTGGTGTTGGTTTTGTAGCAGGTGGAATCGGTGCAATTCCTGGAGCTATTGGAGGAGGAATAACTGGAGGAGTAACAGGTGGATTTTCTAGTAATATTGATTCTCAAAAAATTGGTAATGAAAAAATGCAAAGAACACTTGATCTTCTAAATCAAACCATTAAAACATTCTTACCAAACGCTACCCCAGCAACATTAAAAACTCAAGCAACAGGAACACCTATTAAAGCACCAGACGGAAGACAAATAATAATCACTGACTAATATGCCTATAACAATGACAAGAGCTGAATACCAAGCAACTTATGGAGCACCACCAAACGTGCCTGCCCCTGTAGTGCAATCCCCACCAGTAGACCAAACACCTATAACTATGACAAAAGCACAGTTCCAGGCTACTTATGGGCAAGCACCAACTCCTCCTGCAACTCCCTATGAAGTATCTATGGGAATAAAAAACCAAGATGGAACACCAAATACAGATAAAGGAATAATTAGTAATACTATTAGTCAGGTAAAAAATGATTTATCACCTAATACTCAAGGTTCTCCTTTATCAAAAGGAATACAAGCTACTACTGATGTTTTTAGTTCTGTAGGACAACTACCAATACTAAAACAAATTGGCGAAGTTTTTGGCAAAGGAGTAAATTTTGCAGGCGAACAATTATCTAAATTATATACTCCTGAATTTCAAAAAGAATTAGGTAATATGTCAGAAGAAGATTTTACTAAAGCAACTCAACCTCTTAAAGATTTGAGTAATTTAGGAACTATTGCTAATACTATTTTAATGACTAAAGGTGGAGAAAAAGTAGTAGAAAAAGCACCTGAAATATCAAATGCAGTTAATACAGGAGTAAATGCTATAAAGAATAAAGTTTCAGATTTAACTACTGAAAAACCTATGACACCTGAAGAAATGAAAATAAATTTGCAAAGTGTAGCAGATGACTGGGCTAAACCAACTACTTTAAATGAACCAAAGTATAACAATGCAAGGGCAGTATTAGAAAAAGACCCAGAAGTAACAAAAACTCTAGCACAAAATGGACTTAATCCTTTTGCTCATATTGAAGATGGGAAGTATTTAACATTAGATACTGTTAAACAATTAAGAGCAGATACAGGGAAACTGAGTCGTGATATTTTACGACCTTCATTAGAAAAAGCAGATTATACTGTTGAAAAAACACAAATTACTGATATTAAACCAAAGGCGAATGACTTTGGTGTTACCCCAGATGATGCAGAAATGATAACAAAAAGATTAAATACAAAACTAGAAGCCTTGCAAAGAAAATACCCTGATGGTATGAGTCTAACAAATATGTTAGATGAAAAAATAACTTACGATAAAAATGGGGGATATAGTCAATTTAAAAGTAATGCTGATACTAATGATGCAATAGCTAATCGTGCTATTGCAGATAATTTACGAACTCAACTTATTACTAAAGCTCCAAAAGATTTACCTATTGAAGATTTTTTTGCTGAACAATCTAAAAATTATAGAGCAGCAGATTATTTAAAATCCTTAAATGGAGTTAAAGCTCCTGTTGATATTGTTCAAAATATAGCTAGAAATGTTGCAAAATTTGGTGGGGCTAAACTTGGGGCTATGTTTGGTGGCGATGTTGTATCTTCTTTTGCTGGTTATCAAATAGGTAAAGTAGTAGAAAAATTTATAGAAAATATGACAAATCCAATGAGAGATTCATTTTTACAAAATCTTAAAATAACAAATCCTGAAGCATTTACAAAAATGCAAGAGTATTTAAATAAAAGTATACCACCAAAATAATTACCACCAATGACCCCTTTCAAGGTCATAAAATATATCACGAATAGCTTGTAGTAAACATTTAAACATAACTTAATATTACCACATATAAGAAATAAAAACAATGGAAGAAGTTAAAAAAAGAGCAAAAAAACTAAAACTCGTAACCGAACTAAAAAGCCCTTCCGAGGTTGCTCTTTTAAAACATATAGACACAGTCCAAGAAGAGTTAGAACAAGCCGACACAGAAATAGTAGCCGAGTTTGATAAGAAATTAGCCGACCAAATAGCCGAAGTTAAAGACTCATTTCCTTCTTTTGAAGAAGTAGTTAATGCAATAGAAATACCTGAACCTATCAAAGGAGATCAAGGAGAAAAAGGAGAGCAAGGTATTCAAGGTGAGAAAGGAGAAAAAGGCGACAAGGGTGATACGACTATCGTAGAAAAAATAATTGAAAAGACAGAGGTTATTCGTGAAACACCGATAGTTACTAAAAATATAGTAGAAAAGGCTCTTTATGAAGAACCCGACCAAATAATTTATAAAATAAATAAAGGTAAAGACTTAATAAAAAAGGAACGAGTTGAAGGACTAGAGGATATTGAAAAGATAGCCAAGATGAATGCTTTTAATCCTACAATGGGACCAAGTTTTTCTGATTTGAAAAGATTACAAGACCAAATAAATGAAGGAGGAGGTGCTGGCGAAGAATTATGGTCTCGTGATGCAGTAAACGGAAGATTATATCCATCAACACTAACTGATAAAGTTGGTTTAGGTT
>Ga0209083_1000332_pt1 | contig 73053 bp, 77 predicted proteins | sample AM7aDNAmetaG_FD_184132 | JGI IMG/M metagenome (GOLD analysis project Ga0209083, IMG submission 184132) | Freshwater microbial communities from Finland to study Microbial Dark Matter (Phase II) - AM7a DNA metaG (SPAdes) (version 3) | ecosystem: Environmental > Aquatic > Freshwater > Lake ... | reverse complement strand
GGCGGCCATGGCGGGCGGGAACCACCCGATCCCATCCCGACCTCGGAAGTGAAACCGCCCAGCGCCGATGATAGTGTGGACCCCCATGCGAAAGTAGGGCACTGCCAGGCTCCTTACCCAAAACCCCAAGCCGAACGGCTTGGGGTTTTTTTTAATTGACATATACAACATGAAGTGCAATAGTTGCACCATCAGGTCATATGCCTACAATTCAACGCTTTGGCTCTGCCAGTGTGCGAAGATACGCAGACGATCACCGTCCGCCGCATTTCCACATAGTGGGGCCAGATTTTCAGGTGCTTGTTTTGAACATGAAAACGCGGTTAATATTCTTGAAAGCAGGTTATTAGGGTTCTGTTGTAATAAAACAACATAAAGAACCAACTCCTGCCGGGAAATTGGCTGGGGTGAGGGCAAATCGTAAATGGCTTTTCAACGGCAGCTAACTATAACTTTACCGTTGACATTTACAAAAAAGGTCATTCTGTGTTACATCCAAGCTGTGTGCTTCGGATACGCGCAAGCCGTGGAGGAATATCAGCGAGAGTAGATACGGTCGCGGACTTTGTTACGGGTTTCCTTGGTGGCTACGATCAGCTTTTCGACTTCGCGACGGGTGAGGTGTTTTCTGTCGTCTTGGCATAGTTCATCGTTTTGTCTAATGTTGGGGGTACGGATGGCTCTCAAACCCGCTAAAATCAGAGGTTGCGGTTTTGAACATTAGACAGAATAGTTCATTTTGTCTCATAAAAGGGTGCTAACACCATTCAAATTCCCAAAGAACCTCAATTAAAGACAAATTGGAGACAGCCTTGCTAGATTTTCTTGCAAAAAAATATTTTTTACATTGCTCTTATATTCGGTTATGGATTGACTCTCCTCTTTTTCTTCGCCATTGGCCGTTTTGGGATCACACAGATAATTTACGTGCTAAAGGGATATCCATCACCAGACGAGAGCAAACGGCAGGATCAAATAGATGCCCTGTTTGAAGCATTCGGTATCCCTGCCTCTTTATCTGATGCAATGATCTCACTGACACCTGTTGCTCCGGTAAAAACATTCATCACGATACTGAAACCATTTTATTCAGTCTGGGGAGGAGTCTACGCTTACATCGCGCCATTATTCGGACGGTTCCTAGGAACGACTTGGCTTTTTGTCGGCATTCCAGCTATCGTTCTGAATCTTGTTCTTGATGCAAATGGACACGACTATCTACCTGAGTTTTTGAGATTGGTAGGATTAACCGCTTTCAGCCTAACCACCGCGGGCGCAGCATGCTGTTTTATCGTTTCCACGCTCCCGCATCACTACCATTAAGTTAAGGATTTTCCGTTCGCCCTGAGCCTGTCGAAGGGTGAACGGAAAATCCCCAGGTCATTGATCGTTAAGCCGTTCATGGTTCGACAGGCTCACCACGAACGGCTTAACTTAATGGCAGTGATACCCCCGCATGGGAATGTAGCCTTTAACGCTCCTGCGGTTCGATACCTCCGACGCTGGAACGTCGCCGGAGGCATTCCCACGCAGAGCATCACAACCATTAAGTTAAGGGTTGCGATTAGCCAACGCCTGGAGTGCAAGGCTTGCCTTGCTAAGATTTACAGGTAGTTGGGAACCTCGCAAGGCAAGCCTTGCACTCCATTCGTGCTTAACTTAATGGCAGTGACGCAACGCGGTAAGGCGCATTCGTAGCGCGCAATAGCGGCCCCAGCCGCGTTTTGCGCCGAATGTAGGAAATTACCGCAAGGAATGATATATGTTTTACCCATGTAGCAATATGGCAGTAACCATAATACGGCACATGCGAAGTTTAACGATCCGGCGCTACGGCCCTCAAATCACCTAGTTCCTTCCATTGTGTATTTAACACACTGCCATCATCGCAAAGGTTTTTTTTAGCAGCGCGGACAAATTTTGCAGTTCTTGGTCGGTAAAGTGGTTCATGGTGTTATCCTTATTGGGTTGAAAGTATTTTTATAGCTTTTAAAAAGCTGGGCATAATAAGTTGGAGAACGGTTGTGTATTTTTCCAACGATAAGTGTGAAAGTCACGTTTGTCTGTACTTAAAATTCTTCCATGTCCCAATTTCTCCGCTAATAAAACTAAAGATGCATCGGCAAAATCCATGGGTAAATCAGCGTATTGCTGTATCAGTAGCAATAGGCGATCTTTGTCTGTTTTAGGGATTTCATATACATCAAAAGCACCAAGTTGATACATTTTTACAAAGTTAAGTTGCGCCTTTATACCTTGCCTCTGTAGTGAAATATGGCAAACTTCGGTTATAACAGGATAAGTAATCATTCTTTCATCCGTAGTTTTGACGAAAGAATTTGCTTGATGATGGTGTTTGTCTTTTTTATCCGCCAAGGCAATCCAAAAGCCGGTGTCGGCAATAATCATAATTTATGACTCCAATCAAGGGTGTCCTTATAATTTTCTGACAGATTTTCGTCCATTTCAACACAGCCAATAAAGCCTGATTGCAACATGAGTTGATAGGCATTATACCCTTCTGTTTTGGCTACATTTGTGGTAAATATTTCGTCAATGGCAAAGGAGATTAACTCAGACGTATTTTTTTTGAGTGTTTTTTCCAATGCTTGCAGTTTTTCGATGTGTTGATTATCGAGTTCGGCGGTGATTTGCATGGTTTGACTCTACATTGTCGGACTTCGGAATTAAACAGGGCCGCTATTGCGCCCTACTAATGTTCCTTACCGTGTTGGTTTGAGATAGTTTTTTCATGCGGCCTTAGTTATCGTTTAGCCCATAAACACCGTTCGTCGTAGCTATGCTTGGAAGGCGGCGAAGAGTCGTCGCACTCCACAAACTACCCGTGGGTTGAACGATGATCAAGGCCGCAAGAACTACAGCGTTTTCATTTTTCAAGAGTAACTAAAAAAGGCGATTGCCAATACAAGCAGATGCGCAACCATACTTTGCAGTGTGACAACATTCAACAAGTAACTATTAGATGTTGAAAACGCTGTATGCGAATAAATTCGCACCTACGGTTTTCACCCAACATAGCAATCTTTTACGGGAAATACACCGCCTCTTGTGGCTTAGGCGTATGCGCTGTTTCCTCGCTTACTATCCAACCGCCTCCCATTGCACGGTACAAGTTTATGGACGCGACAAAGTTGTCGCTTTGCGCTTGTATCAAGTCGATTTGTGCGTCAAACAATTGCCGCACGGAGTCGAGTACCGTGATATAGTCGGTGTAGCCTTCATCGTAGCGGATTTTAGACAGTTTGAAATAAGTTTCCACAGCGGCGACCCGTCGCGCTTGACTTTCGCGTTGTTCCTTGGTTTTTTTGGTTCCGATTAGCGCATCTTCAAATTCTCTGAAAGAGGAAATGATCGTGCGTTTATAATTTGCCAAAAACCTTCTTTGCTCAGCCTCTGCCGCTTGGACTTGACCTGCGATCTTCCCCGCCGTGAAAATAGGTGTGGCAAGGGTTGAGCCTATGGTCCAAAAATTGGCACCCGGTGTGAATAATGTCGCCGCCTGTGTGCTAAGTTGTCCCACATTCCCGGTCAGGGAAATCGACGGGAAGTAGGCTCCTCGTGCCACCCCGATGTTGGCGTTGGCTGAGATCAACAGTTGTTCCGACAATTGTATGTCGGGACGGCGGGCCAGCAAGTCGGATGGCAACCCGGCAGGCACGGGAGGAACCATCAGTTCGTCCAGCGTTTTGCCCCGTTCGATGGGGCCGGGGTTGCGACCCAACAGAACACTCAATGCATGTTCCGTTTCGGCGACGTTTTTCTCAAAGATCGGAATCTGCGCATTACGCCGTTGCAGCTCCGATTCTGCTTGCGTCACTTCCAACTCCGAGGTGTAGCCTTCCTCAAAACGCCGTCTTGCGATGCGCAGTTGCTCTTTGAGCGTGTCCACCACGTTGCGGCTGATTTCAAGGTCTCTGTCATAGGTTCGCAACTGGATGTAAGTCGTTGCCACATCGCTGACCAAGGTCAGAATCACCCCACGCTGGATCGCCTCCTGTCCAAGCATGTCGGCGTAGGCCGCTTCATTGGCTCGGCGCAATTTGCCCCAGACATCCAACTCCCAGTTCATTTGCGCACCCATTTGGGTATAGTCAGAGTCTGGGTGGTTGGTGGTGATGCCTGGGATCGAGCGGTTGCTGCTCTGCGCACGTAAATACTCGGCGGAGCCTGAAAGTTGCGGAAACAGGTTCGACCGTGTGGAGCCATAAATACCCATGTATTTATCGACACTGGCGACTGCCATTTGCAAATCCAGATTGCCCAGTAACGCACGGTCTACCAAGCGATTAAGCGCGGGGTCGCCTAACTGACCCCACCATTGGGTGTTAGTCAAGTCACGCGCTGCCTTTTCGCCGAAACGCCACTTATTAGGCGTATCGACGATAGGTTTCTGGTAATCCGGCCCGATTTTGAAACAGCCCGCCAACAGCAGAGCCAAAACACTGATGAAAAGCTTACGCATGGCCGATATCCTCCTTCTTTGGGTCTTTTGGCGCAGCTTCATTGCCACGCTGCGACAGTTTTTCAACCACATAGAACGACACGGGAATCAAGAAAATGGCTAAACAGGTCGCCGCGGTCATGCCGCCGATGACCGTGTAACCCAAAACCTGCCGCGACAAGGAGCCGGCTCCACTAGCGACGGCCAGTGGAACGCAGCCCAAGATAAAGGACAGGGCGGTCATCAGGATGGGTCGCAAGCGCAGACGGGCCGCTTCCAGGGAGGCATCAATGACGGACTTGCCTTCGTCCACGCCCATCTTGGCGAACTCGACGATGAGGATGGCGTTTTTGGCGGCAAGGCCGATGAGCATGACTAGGCCAATCTGGGCATACAGGTTGTTTTCAAAGCCTCCTAGGGTAAGTCCCGCGAACGCACCGAACACGGCAATCGGGGTGCCGAGCAACACGCTGAACGGTAGGGTCCAACTTTCGTACAGTGCGGACAAGATCAGAAACACGCAGAAAATCGCGAACGCAAACACCGCTGCTGGCGAGATGCCTTGCTGGGCCAGCTTTTCTTGGAAGCTCATGCCAAGATAGCCGTAACCCATTTCTGTCGGCATAGTTTCGGCAAACACTTCTTCCAAAGCTTTCATCACCTGCGCCGAGCTAAAGCCCGGCCTGGCCGTGACATTGACTTGCTCGCTACGGTAGAGGTTGTAGCGCATGACAAATTCCGGTCCCTCAGTTTTGCGGACGCTGGTCAGCGTGGACAGAGGCACGTTGTCGCCGGTGCTGTTGCGCACACTGAACAGGCCCATCGTATTAGTGTCTTTGCGGAACTCGCCCTCGGCCTGCACAAACACCTGCCATTGCCGCCCGAAGCGATTAAAGTAATTGACGAATCCTGACCCCATGTAGACCTGCAAGGTTCTATAGACATCAGACAGCAGGACGCCTTGCTTCAGCACCTTGTCGCGGTCCACATCCACAAAAAGCTGCGGCACCGAGGGTAGCCCTGTCGTCATGGCGCGGGCGATTTCAGGCCGCTGATTTGCCGCCGCGAGGAACCTTGTGGTGTTTTCGGCCAGGAAGGCGACATCCTTGCCAGCCCGGTCTTGCAGCACCATGGTCACGCCGCCCGAAGTGCCGACGCCGGGGATGGCCGGGGGCGGAAACGCGAAGCCGATGGCTTCGGGTATCTTCGCCATCTCACTGTTGATGTGGTTGCGGATGGCGATGTATTGCTCTTCCGGCTGGGTGCGCTCCGCCCAGTTTTTCAGTGAGATGAAGAAGAAGGTGTTATAGGTGGTGTTGGCCTGACTGAGCATGTTGAAGCCGATCACCGATGAGTAATACTGCACACCCGGCGTGTTCTTTAAAATCTCCTCGATTTTCCGTGTGGTTTCGCTGGTGCGTTGCAGCGAGGATACATTGGGAAGTTGGATGGCGGCGAAGAGATAGCCCTGGTCTTCATCCGGCAAAAAGCCCATCGGGATACCCTTGCCCAATACGCCCGCCATGCCCGCCAACAGGCCAAGGAATACCATGCTGATGATGCTCTTACGGATCAGTACCGAACAAAAACTCACATAAGCCTTATTGGTTTTGCCAAAGCCCCAATTGAAGCCGTCGTAAAACTTCTGCAACGGGCCGGTGCCGCGCACCCTAGGCTTAAGCAGCAAGGCCGCCAAGGCAGGGCTTAAAGACAGCGAGTTGAAAGTGGAGATCATCACCGACACGCCGACGGTGACGGCGAATTGTTGGTAAAGGCTGCCGGTGATGCCGGGAATGAACACCGTGGGCATGAACACCGCGATCAAAACCAGCGAAGTGCCAATGATCGGCCCGGTCACTTCCTTCATCGTCTGTAGCGTGGCCTCCTTGGGGCTTAAGCCTTTTTCGATGTGATGCTCGACCGCCTCGACGACGACGATGGGGTCATCAACCACCAAGCCAATCGCCAACACTAGGCCAAACAAGGACAGCGTGTTGATCGAAAAGCCCAACATCGGGAACAGCATGAACGTGCCAATCAGAGACACCGGCACGGCCAGCAACGGAATCAATGTAGGCCGCCAGCCTTGCAGGAACAGGAACACCACCAATATGACCAGCGCCAGTGCCTCGAACAAGGTATGTTTGATCTCGTTGATGCCTTCGGTGACGGCCAAGGTCGTGTCCAACGCGACCACATAGTCCAAATCTTTGGGGAAGCGGGTCTTCAACTCCGCCATCAACTTCTTCGCGCCCTCGGCGGCATCAATGGCGTTGGTGTCGGGCAACTGGTACAATGCCACCAAGGCCGCTGGCTGGCCGTTGAGACGCCCTATCATGTCGTATGTCTGTGCGCCTAGCTCGATGCGGCCCACGTCCTTCACCCGCACGATGGAGCCTGAAGGGTTGGCACGTAGCACGATGTTGCCGAACTCTTCCTCGGTCTCCAAGCGACCTTGGGCGCGGACAGCGTAGGTGAACTCCTGTCCGGGCGGAACCGGTTCGCCGCCGACCCGGCCCGCCGGGTTGACGTTGTTCTGCACTTGGATGGCGTTGATGATTTCAGGGATGGTTATGTTGAGCTTGGCGAGCCGGTCCGGCTCGACCCATATTCGCATTGCGTACTGGCCAGCGCCGAACACCGACACGCTGGCGATGCCCTTCACCCGCGTCATCTGGTCGTTGATGTTGATGAAGGCGTAGTTGGCCAGAAAGACGTTGTCGTAAGTCCCCTTCGGCGAATACAGCGCGAACATAATTAATGGCGAAGAGGTGGACTTTAGGACGTTGACACCGAAATTACGCACGTCCTGGGGCAGTTGCGACTCGGCTTGGGACATGCGCATTTGCGTCAACACTTGCGAGATGTTCGGGTCGGCTTTCACGTCGAAGTTGACCCGCAACGTCATCTGCCCGTTATTGGCGTTGATGGAATACATGTAGTTCATGTTATCCACGCCGGACATTTGCTGCTCGATGGGGGTTGCGACAGCCTGCTCCACCGTGGCCGCGTCCGCACCGGTGAAGGTGGTCTGCACCTGGATTTCCGGCGGCGCAATATTGGGAAATTGGGCAACCGGCAATTCCATCATGGAAGCAAGGCCGAGCATCACCATCAAGATGGCGATGACAATCGCCACGATGGGTCTGTTGATGAAAAATTGGGCCATGGAGCTACCTCCCCGCTGCGGCGGGGGCTTCCGCAAAAGGTCTGGGATTAACTTTGCTGCCAGGGCGGACCTTCAGTATGCCCTCGGCGACTACCCGTTCGCCGGGTTTCAAGCCTTCGTCAATCACCCACTGTGTGCCGATGGTCTCGGCAGGCTTCACCGGGCGGATTTCCACCGTGTTGTCAGGTTTCACCACCGCCACCACCTTGCGGCCTTGTATATCGCCGACGGCCCGTTGCGGCACCAGCAAAGCCCCCCGTTTGATTGTAGTGGCCGCCCTCACCCGGGCGAATTGACCAGGGCGCAAAATATTGCGGGGATTGGGAAATAAGCTGGCGACTTGGATGGTGCCGGTTTTCACTTCCACCTGCCGGTCGGCAAAGAAAAACTTGCCGGGTAGAGGATATTTTGTCCCGTCAGCCAAAATCAATTCCAAAGGTGTAGGTGTACTGCGTTCGGACGCCCTCCTCTCCTCTCGGGCAAATCGCATATATTGCTGTTCGCTCAAGGGTATGAAAGCCTTGATCGGATCGACCGTGGATACCTTAGTCAATACCGCGTTGGCACTGCCTGGACCCACTAAGTTGCCTAATTGGGCCTGGGATATTCCAGCGATGCCGTCAATTGGGGACAGGATTCGGGTGAAGCCCAGTGCGAGTTGCGCACTTTCCATAGCGGCTTTGGCCGCAGCCACTTCCGCCTGGGCTTGCGCCTCGCGGCCAACGGCGATGTCCCTATCCCGCACACTCACCGCGTTTTCTGGCAATAGCCTTTGAATGCGCTGCATATCCAATCGGGTGGTGATTAGCAGGGCTTCCTGACGGGCGAGATTGCCTTTTGCTTGATCCAAAGCGGCTTGGAATGTGCGCGGGTCGATCTGGTAAAGCAATTGGCCTTTTTTGACAAATTCACCTTCCTTGTAAACCTGCTTGACCAAATAACCCGTCACTTGCGCCAAAATTTGGGCATTGACCATGCCGTCCAGCGTACCCACCCACTCATCGTAAATAGGGACATCCTGTTGGCTGACTAGCGCGTATTCAACCACCGGAGGGGGAGGGGTTGCTGCCAAGGCAAGCTTTTGCTGTTCCTTGGCCTTGTTTTCGCAGCCAGTGAAGATTAACGCGCAGACTGCGCTTAGCAAAATTGGACGCGAAATGAATTTAAGGTACGGATTGCCTTGTGCCAAATCTTGGTTTCTCTTCATAGCTCCTTCCAATGATCCCGTATTAGTTACACTTTGAAAACGACGCTACCAACTTAAGGCGGGACAGTTCAAGGCCGTTCGTGGTGAGTCCTGAGCTTGTCGAAGGATCGAACCATGAACGGCTTAACCGTCCACCCTTCGACTGCTCGACAGGCTCGCAGCTCAGGGCGAACGGTTAAGCTTTGCGCCTGTCCCGCCTTAAGCTGATAGCCGAAAACGATAACGCTCAATATTTATAAGATAGGGTACTATTGTGACACCATTTTGGTCAACACGGCTGATATTCAGCATTCATTCAGTTTTTCTAAAACACCGTCATTTCAGCAGGGATGCTGGAATCATGGTGTTTTAGTCCGCGTTCCAACCAATCCAAAACTGCCGTAATCACCCACTCAGAATCGTCCAAGGGCAAATCATGCCCCGCCCAAGGGTGTATTTTGGGTTCAATACCCCACCGCTGTGCCATGGCTTGTGTACATGAGGGATCGACCATGCGGTCACCCTTGCTGTTGAGCAGCAGCAGTGGGATGGGCGGTTTTTCCAAGGGGGGAAGGTAACGCGCCGCCGCCCAGAGTTGGCGGAAGACATTTTTTAGCTGGACAGGATGAAACCGATGAGTGGCAACCCTGTTTTCGATCAGACTTGCGCTTGGGTCTGGCAGAGATGAAGTCAATTCGAATATCAGGCGTTCGCGTTTTGCCGCATCAGTCGCGGCGACGATGTGGGCGATCAATGGCCAGGCTCTCAATGACAGGCGTTGGTGCAAAGGACTTAAACCCCGTAGGCTGGTGTTGATAAGCACTGCACCGGCCAGTTCATCCGAATGGCGATTGGCCCATTCGACCGCGACCATGCTGCCAAGGGAAATGGTCAATAGATAATACGGCAGAAGGCCGTCTCCTCTAACGTGCTTTGAATTTGTCGTGTACGTTAAAGCTGTGTCCGATCTACATTGTGCTTGCATGGCTGCAAGGGCTTCGGCTCGCACTGCCTCCATTGTCTCCCGCAGTGACAGCGGGCTGGGCAAACGCCAATGCTGTCCGTTGCCGGGCAAGTCGATTAAATGAACCCTCGCGCCTGGGATGGCTGCACGAAAGATATCAGGGAAATCATCCCAATGGGCGCTTTCCCGCACCAGACCTCGCAGAAATACCCAATTTGTTAAAACACGTTCTTGGGTACTCGGTTGTGCCGACCGGAATTGCTTTTGGGTCATGAACTGCGGTCTTGTAAGCCGGACGCATCTCTTTCTTTCGTTGCGTCGTTGCGCCGTTGCGTGAGACTTTCTTTTTGCTTTCTCGCTCTATTGTCTGGCTTTAACGCAGAGCAAAGATTTTTCGACTCACGCAACGGCGCAACGACGCAACGTAAGGGCAGATAGGATGTTCGGCATTTCCATGTCGGCGAATTCAACCGTTTAGCGCAACTCGGTACAAGGAAATGGACCAGCAATCGCTCATTCCCCATACCAAAGCTCCAAACCCCGCCGGTGCCTTTGTTCGCGGCGAGAAATGTCAGGAAAGGACCAAGGTTCCGGGGAATGCACCGCACGGTAAAGAAAATCAAGCAGGAACAGATGCCGCCTTAAAATGCGTCTTTCCCGGTGCGGCAATCGCGGGTTAAACAGCCCAATACGGGAGAAAAACTGCCACCAGTTTTTTTTCACCCACAGCCATGAACCCAATTCCAATGTAAAGGGGATGAAGCAGCCTTCTGGCTGTATTGTGTTGTATTCGTCATAGAGATAATCCCACAGGTCGCCGTGGGCGAGGTATTCCTGCGATTGCGGCTCGATGCGGTAAACATGCCGGGCATAAGTGTGGTCAAGCAATTTTTTCAACGCAATCACTTCAGCCACCCCGCCGAACGGTTTGCGTGTCTTGGCATACGGGAACCATAAGCGGTCCACGACACCGTAACCAGAATGGATATCAATACCGACGGCCAGTTTGGCGGGAAAAATTTCTCTGCGCACAAAATCGCAAACGGCCTGGGTTTCAACTTCCATGGGCGCACCCTCGATGCCACGATACCAAGGTATGCGGGTGGTCAATCGCTGTCCGCCAAATAAATGCCATGCCGACAGCCCCTCGGCTTCCACTGGCGCATTGCGCATCAAATCGACGTGGTTACCATTGGATCGTAGGTTAAGCATCATTCCCACCGGATTGATCAACGGCACCATAAGCAGCCTAGTTGTTTCAAACATACGCTGTATGCAGCGATCCCAACGGGCCAATTCCATCAAAGTTTGCAGGTAGGACAATACCACCCGTGTGCCGATGCGCTCCAAGCCATGCACTCCGCCGAACACAGCAAACACTGGCGCTGATGGGTCATCAGGGCCGAAGCTCAGTGCGATCAGCGGAAAAGATGTTCCCTGATAGTCTACGTTGGCAAGAGTTTCCACCCTGCCTAATCCGTCCAAGTGATCGGCTAGGAAGAGTAGTTCGCGTAATTCTGGCAAGCCACGGTTGCCATGATGGGGATGGTCGATTGAGTTCAGAATTAGAGGTCTCGTTTGGTGATGTCGTTGCGGCTTAGCACAGTGATTTTGGTTTTGATAATAACATAGTATGAATGACAGTCATTCAACGCATGCCTTGCATAATTTCAATTGTCACAGAACCGTCATACGACTTTTACCTCCACGTCATATTGAATCTCTATTGTACAAACGAAAAAGAAAGTACTTACCCTTAAGAAAGCACTCAACTGTTGGAGGAATCCCCGCTTGAAAATTGCCCTGATTACGGATGCTTGGCGACCACAGATAAACGGTGTCGTCACCACCTTGCAAAAAACATGCGAACATTTGCGAGGCTTTGGCCACACTGTGGAAACTTTCACCCCGGACCAGTTCAAAAGTTGGCCTTGCCCCGGCTACACAGAGATACGACTGGCCTTATTCTGCGGAACCACGTTACGCAAGCGGCTTCGACAATTCCAACCGGATGCGGTGCATATTGCCACCGAAGGACCTCTAGGTCTTGCCGCACGCAGATATTGCGTTGACCATGGCATCCCTTTCACCACCTCTTTCCACACCCGATTTGCCGAATATATCAATCTACGATGGGGTTTTCCAATGCATTGGGGATACGCCTTATTGCGCTGGTTCCACTCCAAAAGCGAACGCATCATGGTAGCCACGCCCGCCTTGATTGACGAACTGAAACAACGGGGTTTCAATAACCCCGTGTTATGGTCGCGGGGAGTGGAAGTCGACATGTTCCGCCCACGCGATAAAACATTTTTGGACGGGCAACGGCCAATATTCCTCTATGCGGGACGGGTAGCCATCGAAAAAAATTTGGAAGCCTTCTTGGGGCTGGATTTGCCTGGCACCAAGTATATCGTTGGCGATGGTCCGCTACGGCAGGAGCTTGAAAGCAAATATCCCAATGCTCACTTTGTCGGGTACAAGCTCGGCGAAGAACTGGCCCAAACCATGGCTGCTTGCGATGTGTTTGTGTTTCCCAGCCTGACAGACACCTTCGGACTGGTTTTGCTGGAGGCACTCTCCTGTGGTGTCCCTGTGGCGGCATTTCCGGTACGCGGGCCCATTGATGTGATACTTGATGATAAAGTCGGGTGCTTGGATGATAATCTGCAAAAAGCGGCTCTAGAAGCGCTGGAATTAAACCCAGAAGACTGCCGCGCCTATGCCATGAATTATGCCTGGCAAAATTGTGTGCGGCAATTTGAAGGCCATCTCGCCCCGATACTACGCCAACCGGATCCAAGCCCAGTTGCTTGGTGGCAGCGTTAGGTGATTTCCTAGGAGGGGCGGGGCCAATAATACTGTTGACTTAAGAAAAGCCGTGTCGTTCCGGAATGACGGCTGTTCTGGAATTCGCCTTATTTCTCAAAGTGACGCACTCACCCAAACCGGGTTTAATGAGGATTTTTTCGCAACCCGCCGTTTTAGCTTGTCCAATCATTAAAAAAGTTGTTATCTTATGGCATGAAATCTCGATCAGCCATAGGCTTTACTTTAATCGAACTCATGGTCACCATTACCATGATTGCCATTGTCTTGACGGTCGGTGTGCCGTCATTTCAGTCCAGCATACGCAACAGCGTCTTGACCGCCGGCATCAATGAGTTTATCGCCGCGCTGAATTTTGCCCGTGGTGAAGCGATCAAGCGAGGTGTGAATGTCACGGTGAGAAGGACATCCGCTCCCTGCCCATCAACTACTAGCAGCGTCGGATACGAAGGGGGTTGGCAAGTGTTTACCGATGTCAACGCCCATGGGTGTAATGACTCATCAAGCGATCAAGTGCTTCGTACTCATGCCTCGCTCAATAATGGCTATACGTTGTGGGGAAACAGCGTTGTCAATTATATTTCTTATAAGCCTGACGGAACAAGTCAGAACTACGGTTCCTTTGCGTTATGCGATGCCACCAATACGCTCACTCCAAACACCGCCCGTGTGATCTCTGTCAGTATGCTGGGCAGGATTACCATGGTCACAGCCGGTAGCAATGGTAGCCTTACTTTCAGTAATAGTGGAGGCGGGCCATGTCCTGCCAGCCCATGAACCGCATGACCGGGTTTAGCCTAACCGAAGTGTTGGTGGCCATGTTGGTTTTAGCCCTTGGCCTGCTCGGTTTGGCCGCTCTGCAAATAGCGGGGGTGCGCAGCAACCAGACCGCTTACTACCGTTCGATTGCCACACAACTGGCCTACGACATAGCCGACCGCATGAGGGCGAACCCTGTCGGTGTGACGGATGGCGCTTATAATCAAGGGACACCCGGTAGCAGCCTTACCCAGTGTGAAACGGGCTCTTGCACCCCCGATGTTTTGGCCGGATATGATCTCATGCAATGGAATTCCGCACTGGCCGCTAACCTGCCCGGTGGCACAGGAATTGTTTGTTCTATCACTAGCATGCCGACCATTGGCGATTCCACGAAAAAGACCGCTGGCTGTGCCGGTGCGGCAGGTAATACCTATGCGGTTTATGTTTGGTGGAACGATGATCGCAGTGGTTCCACCACACAGGGATTTGTGACAAGCTTCCAAGTTGGCAATTAATCGTGTGGTATGAAGACAATCATCCTAAAAACGGAAATTAATTGGTCCCAAAGCCCGTTCGGCCTGAGCAGCGAGCCTGTCGAGCAGCCGAAGGGATATGAACGGGCTTTGGGCCCACAATCAATGGGTGAACGCAGAAAAAAGCCAACGTGTTTCGGCAAGTTCAGCACGAACGGCATTTTTTGCGTTCCAACTGCTGTCTTTAGGATCATAGGCCCAACGCGCCGACAAAGCGGAATTTCAATGGTCGAAATCCTCGTGGCCTTGACGCTAAGCCTCATCCTGACGCTAGTGATTGGGCAGATCTATGTTAGTAATAGTCAAGCCTATCGTTTGCAAGAAGCCCAAAGCCGCATACAAGAAAATGGCCGGTTTGCGCTGGAGTTTCTTTCCAAAGACGTTCGCAGGGTGGGTAGCATGGGATGCCTTTCGGTGTTAAACAAGCCACTGGTAATCGCAAATTCTTCGCCCAGCATTACCCCTGCGACTTCCATCCAAGGATACGATGCCGTTCAAACTACTAGTTATCCGGTCCCTAGCTCCACTAGCGCCACTTGGAACCCCACGGCGCCGAGCGGTGTCGGTGCATTGGCTGGAACCGATATTTTGAGCATCCAATTCGCCGAACCTTGCGGGGGGCATTTACAAACCCCGATTACAGGTATGACACCGTCTCCAAGTTCCAACCTCTCTAGCACCAACACCTGCTCGATAACAGCCGGTACGACTGAATTGGTATTGTCTGATTGCAGCCAAAGCGAGATTTTCCGTTCGGATTCCAACTCGACAATTTCAATCAGTGGCACCAGTAACAATACCCAAGACCATTTTACCTATTCACATGGGCTGGATGCCGAAGTCATGGTGGTTCGTGCCTATACGTATTTCATCCAGTCATTCCCTGGCAATGGCGAACCTACGCTGTACCGGCTGGATAACATTGCGGCAACACCCAATCCGCAACCGCTGATTGAAGGCATAGAAGACATGCAGTTACTCTATGGGGTAGACTTAAACGCCGATTGGTCCGTCGATCAGTATGTCACGGCTGGTAATGTAAGCAATTGGGCCAATGTCATCGCCATTCGCGTTGATTTGGTCATACGCTCAACGGGCTTGTATGGTACTAATTTGACGAACACAACAACCGCCTGTAACGGTGTCACTGTCACCGATACTCGCTTGAGAAGATGTTACAGTTTCACTATCAATTTACGAAACCCAAAAGCCTAGGGGTTGAAACTATGAATAGGGTTTGCCAGTTTATTTTCGCACCATGCAAAATTTCTGAAACCGGTGCCGCATTATTTGTCAGTCTGGTATTTTTATTGATTATGACTATCGTTGGCTTGGCCGGCATGCAAAACACTTCCCTGCAAGAAAAGATGGCGGGCCATTTGCGTGACAGCGACCTTGCCTTTCAAGCGGCTGAATCGGCCTTGAAAGCAGGCGAGGCAGTTTTGAACAGTGTTAACATACCGACATTTGTCTGTACTAGCGCGACGGATGGGCTATATGTGAATTCTTACCCTGGCACGACTTCGGATTGCCCTACCTACCTAGGTTCGCCATCGAATAACCAATCAAGCAATCCTTATCCCCCTGAAAACGAGAATTTTTGGATTTGCAATTCTCCTACTAACTGCGATATGAAGACCTTGAGTTCAAGCCAATTCAACAACCTAGCAAGCCCGCCAAAATATGTCATTGAAAGTTTGTCGCTTGGGGCATCGCTTGACCAGACACCGGGCCAAACCTTGGAAGCGGGTATTCCGGTGGCACCAGGCCCAAAATATTATCGTGTCACCGCGCATGGGACTGGCCTGAGCAATAATTCCGTAGTGGTACTCCAATCAGTGGTCAGAAAATGAAAACATACGGTTTCAGCCTTGTTGAATTGATGGTAGTCGTGTCGGTCCTAACCATTTTGGCCATTGTCGCCTACCCGACCTATACGAGCTACATGACTAAAACGCGCAGGACAAATGCCATGGGCCTACTGCTGCAGGATGCTGCCTTCTTGGAACGTTGTTACACTTTAAATGGCAATTACAATTCCTGTACTACGCTGCCTTATGCGCATTCGCCGTCCGATACCACAATTTATTACACCATTACCCTCAGTGTAGGCAGCTCTGGCTCGACCTTCACGCTAACGGCCACACCCACGGGAGTCCAGGCAACCGACGGAAATCTAACCCTCGACAATAACAATGTGCAAAAGCGGGGAACTACCAGTGGTTGGAATTGAGACAATTCAATTGGAAGGTCGCTACGGTTCAAAACAGCCTTCCTCTTGGAAAGTTTGGGGCTATGGAAATCCAAAGTCCCTAGCCCTTTTTCGCGCAGCTATCCATACTTTTCAACGCACCTCAAAAGCGGTCTTAGCCAAGACTTGGTTGTTTTCATCGACAATCCTGACTTCCCATGGACCTACCATGATACGGTCGATAAATTTGCTCGAGGCGGCTGTCTCCATGTCGTGTTTGATGGGCATCCGCACATGGGCAATGCGTTTATCTTTCCAGTACCAGTCATGGAATAAAACGCTTCCATTCAAATCCGCCGTTTCCATGAAAAAGTAAACTTTAATCAGCCCCTTGTCGGTCATTGGAATGATTTGGGCGATGTGGTCGACTGGCTCGTCCTCCTTGATGCCGCTTGTCAGTTGGGCGCGTTTGATCTTGCTGGAAAGTATTGAAACGCTGGCGATGACGGAAGTTTCCGCTGCGATTTGGGGCGCAGGCTTGGCTTTGGAGCCTGATGCGCCCTCAATAGGGATAGGTAGCGTGTCCAAAGGTTTTGGAGCTTGTGAGGCATAAGCCGGGGGTGTGTTGCCAGAGGGTTTTTTGAAAACATGCAGTCCGCCCCAAAATAGTCCGAAAAGCAACGCAATCAGCACGAACAGGGCGGCGAAAATGCGCCTCCAGTGATACACGACGACCATTTTGGGTTTCTTCGGTTCTTTTTTGGGTTCCTTCTGGTCGGTGGATTGGGGGTTGATGACGCGGATTACAAGTTTTTCGGGCATAGTCTTAGCCTGATATTTAGTTTGTGCATAGGAAATCGTTGCCTATGAATGAATTTTAACAGCGTTTTCATATTTTAAAAGTATTATAATAATGACCGTGGTGCGATTAAAAGTGATGCGTGAGTGCAAGGCTTGCCTTGCGGGGGAATGTCTTATGTTGAACACACTTTATGGCTAATATCCTGATTATATATTCGACAACCGACGGACATACAGTGACAATCTGCAACCGCATAAAGCAGGCACTCGATCCGCAAGGGCATAGGGTGTCAATTATTTCCGTCGATGAATCAGCGGAAGTCGACCTGCAAGCCTTTGACAAGATAGTGATCGGTGCAAGCATTCGTTATGGCAAGCACAGTCCGCAAATTGTGAAGTTTATTAGCCGGAACGAACAAGTTCTCGACGGCAAGCCCAACGCCTTTTTCTCGGTGAACGTAGTGGCACGGAAACCGGAAAAGTGCCAACCCGCCACTAACCCCTATTTGCAGAAATTCCTTAAAAGGATTTCTTGGAAGCCCAAGGAATTGGCTGTGTTTGCAGGAAAAATCGATTACCCGCGTTACAACCCGTTTGACCGCTTTATGATACGGCTGATTATGTGGATAACCAAGGGACCGACCGATCCTACGACGGTCACTGAGTTCACCAATTGGCAGCAGGTCGAGGACTTTGGGCGGCTGATTGGGGAAATGTAAGTAGGGTGGGTTAGGTGCGCATACCAAGTAAGGGCGACCGGCCTGTCGCCCTACAAAACTCTCATGATTATTTTACCGCAATCAGCCCGCTGAAATTGTACCAACGGAAAAACTCCTCTACATGGCGGAAGCCGGCTGCTGTTAGCAATTCGTGGTTTTCCTCCGGGCGGTAAGGGATCAACACGTTTTCCAGTGCCTCGCGTTTATGGGCTATCTCCGACTCGGAATAGCCTTGGCGTTTTTTCAGGTTGTAGTAATAGCGGATGAACAGCCGGTTGAATAGGCTATCGCCCAAAGTCAGTTTTTCCACCAAGATCAAGCAACCCTGTTCGTTAAGTCCCTGGTAAACATTACGGATGACCCGCTCGCGGTAGAGTGGGCGGATGAATTGCAAAGTCAGGTTCATGACCACCACCGAGGCATTGTCCACCACTTGGGTGTGATGCAGGTCGGCAAACACGAAATCGAACTCCCTTCCCGACGGGCAAAGTTCTAATTTTTGTCGGGCCTTGTCCAGCATGTCCCGAGAACTGTCCACGCCGACGAAGCGCACTGCCGGGTCAATCACCGGGTCTAGTTCCACCAGCGATGTGCCGGTCGCGCAGCCCAAATCAAACAAATTGGTTTGGGGCCGGGCGAAATCGGCGGCAATTTCTCCGCTCATGCGCTGGATTTCATCGTACAGCGGTATCGAGCGCGAAATCATGTCGTCAAACACCGCTGCCGTTTGACTATCGAAGCGGAAATCGCCGTTGGCGGGGGATTGGAATAGTCGGTCTTGTTCGCTGTCAGCGGGGGAGTTGTTTTGGGTCAAGTTTGATCCTACAGCGTTTTCAACATCAAAAAGTTACTTAAATGATCACAAATTTTGCGATAATCTGCATTAAATCATTAGACTTTATCGGAAACCAAGAAAGTGACCACGCCGTTGCTGTGACAATAGAAGGTTTCCGATAAAGTCTATTACCCTATTAACAAAAAACATGCTCGAAAATACACTACCCATCGTACACACCAAAAAGGCTGAGGCAAGGGAGCATGTCAAGCGGCCTTGTTTGACCCGAAATATTTCCGATCCCAAGATTAATATCTTGGTCGGTGATGCCCGAGAAAAACTGCTTGAACTGCCAGACCAATATTTCCGTGCCTGTGTCACTTCACCGCCTTATTGGGGATTGCGTGATTATGACACGGAAAATCAGATTGGAGCAGAAATGGATATGCGTGACTATGTACACCATCTGGTCAAAGTGTTCCGTGAAGTTCGGCGAACGTTGACTGACGATGGCACACTCTGGTTGAACCTTGGAGATTCGTATACCAGCGGCGGACGTACTTGGCGTGGGCCTGACGCTAAAAATCAAGCGCGTGGCATGTCTTACCGCGCACCAACACCCGATGGCTTGAAACCCAAAGATTTGATTGGCATACCTTGGCGAGTGGCTTTTGCCTTGCAGGAAGACGGTTGGTATCTGCGGGCTGATAATATTTGGCACAAGCCAAACTGCCAGCCGGAATCGGTCAAGGATAGACCTACGCGCAGCCATGAATACATGTTCTTACTTTCCAAGTCGGAACGTTATTATTATGACCATGAGGCAATAAAAGAGCCGACTTTAGATGGCTCCAAGCGGAATCGACGTACTGTTTGGCAGATCAACACCACCCCCTTCGTCGGTGCGCATTTTGCCGTTTTCCCCCCGGCTTTGGTGGAGCCTTGTATTGCAGCAGGTAGCAGCATTGATGACTGGATATTAGACCCTTTTTTCGGTTCCGGTACAGTCGGGTTAGTCTGCCAAAAACTTTGGAGAAACTGCATCGGCATTGAACTCAATGAAGATTATGCTCAAATGGCAATAGAACGACTGGGAATATTTTAGACATCGAATAAGCTGGCCGTATCGAACTCCCAAATGGCGTGAACAGTACAAAGCTCCTTGCGAATCTTGCGGATTTGAAGCTTCCGTTCAGTTCCCCCATCGAAATAGAGTTCAAAGCATATGAGGCCGTTTTTGTCGAAGACTCTGCAATATCCTGGCTTCGGATTTTGTTTGCTATTTTCCATGACTTCAAATTCTCCACAATCAGCTTCTAGTAATAACGATTTAGGTATTTCAACCAATTCATATTTTTTTATTTTTGCAGCATCACTCAATGCCCGCAGGGTAAAAATCTGTTCATAATTTTGCATATGCTCGAAGAATAAGCCTCTAAGCTTGGGCAATGACCATTCACCCTTGCCAAGCTCCATAAACTTAGAAATGTGGATCAAATCTTCGGTAATGGTCTTGTCAGCTTGTGTCTTGAGTGACATTTTGATGCCATCAATAGTCACGTCATGACCTCGATTTGTTCGGCTAACAGGTTTATTAGCAGCAATTCCAGCTTTTCTACTTGCAAAAATAAAGCCGAACTCAAATTTTTCTTTACTAAATGGGGCATCGCTCATGGCATGGTGAACCATCAAGATATTTCCAAAATGCTCAAGCCATGCCGCATTAATTAAATTAGAATCCACATTTTTCCAAAATTGTTGTGGTAGGTTGAACTGTGCCACAATGCTGATTAACCATTCAATTTGGGAGTCTTTTAGCTTTGTAAGTTCCCTTGAAAGTACAGCCAATTTTTCTCGTTCTGTCATAATCCAAAAATTCTAAATTTATATTTTTCAAGAATTTTAACCAGAAATATGTAATGAAACAAATTTGCATTATTATCAATTACCGTTTTCTCAAGAATGAGGTCCACCATGTCCACCGTCTACTTAGGCACTCTCGCCCATTTGAAAGCAAACCCGTTTGAAACCAGCAATGCGCTTGAAATCATTGAATACGGCGCGTTATGGGTGGATGAAAAGGGGATGATTATTGATTATGGCAAACGTTCCGACATACTTGCCAAGGTGCCGGAGGCATGGATTGAAGATTACGACGATGCCTGGCTGATCCCCGGCATGATCGACGGGCACGTCCACTACCCTCAGTATTACGCCACCGCCGCACAGGGTGGGCAATTGCTGGATTGGTTGGTTCAGTCGATACTGCCTGCGGAGACCGCATTCGCTGACCCTGCTTTTGCCAACGACACAGCCAAACGGTTTATCAAGCATCTGCTTTCTTGCGGCACGACCACGGCTATGGTCTTCGGTTCGCAGTTTGCCCATGCCAACGAGGCATTGTTCAATGCTGCAAGAGAGTTAGGAATTCGCCTGATTGCCGGTGCCACTTTGATGGATACCCCCGCCGATGGCATTCCTGATGCCTTGCTGCAAACGCCAAAGCAGGCGCAAGCCGATGCCGAAAAGCTCATCGCCATTTGCCGGGACGAACCGTTGCTACATTACGCCATCACCCCGCGTTATGCACTGTCGTGTTCAGAAGAGATGATGATGATGTGCCACGGACTGCTGCACAACCATCCAGAAACTTACCTGCAAACCCATATCAACGAAAACCGCAATGAAATCAGAGCGGTTTTGGCGCATTTTAACCAGTGCAAGGATTATCTGGAAGTTTATGAACGCTATGGCTTGGTGACCGACAGGACCGTGCTGGCCCATAATATCCATCCGAGCGACGGGGAACTGGATCGCATCGGGCAGGCCCAGTGCAGCATTTGCCATTGTCCTTCCAGCAACCTATTCTTGGGCAGTGGGCTATTTCCTCTGTCCCGCCACATCAAACACGGCATTAACATTGCCTTAGGGACCGATATAGGGGCTGGTGTCAGCTTCTCCCTATGGAGCAACCTGTCAGATGCCTATAAGATACAGCAACTGCAAGGGCTAAGCTTGAACCCTGAACATCTGCTTTATTTGGCCACCCTAGGCGGCGCGAAAGCCCTGCACTTGGAAAACGAAACCGGGAATTTCTCAACTGGCAAGAGCGCGGACTTCTTCGTCTTGGATTATACCCGAAGCGACTACCTGTCCGAGCGTTTACGCCGTTGCAATAGCTTGGAAGCGCAGCTTTTTTGCTTGTTGCACCTGGCTTCGGAAAGACAAGTGGAGTCTACCTACGTCAGAGGGCGTCGGGTCTTCTTCTACCCCAGTTAATTACTGATGTTACACAACGCGGTAATGTGCAATCCGTCGGTGTGCAATTGCGCCCTTGTCGACAAAGGGAGCGACGGCGAGCGGAAAAAATCAGTCAGGCCCGTCACTGTGAACCAGGACATTGCCGTATCACCCATCACATGCGCTTTTACGTTGCGTCGTTGCGTGAGAACTTCTCTTGCCTTTCTTGCAATGCGGCATGTCATTCAATGGGCTAAGATTTTTTATCTCACGCAACGGCGCAACGACGCAACGTTAAGAAATGCATAATCTTACAAGGCCCGCCGTAAACTGAAGTTTGCCATCCCCTTCGACAAGCTCCAAGTAGCTTGGACTTGAACTGTTGGGGCAAATGAATTCGCCCATAGAAAAAATTGAATGTTCTCTTGTTTTAGCCAATGCTCTCCTCTATAATTAGCCGTTTATATAAGAATCCACCATGGAGCGAAACTAGCATGAAAACCTTCAGCGCAAAGCCAGCCGAAGTAAAACGCGACTGGTACTTAGTCGATGCCGCTGGCAAGACGCTCGGTAGACTCTCAACCGAGCTTGCGCGCCGTCTTCGCGGCAAGCACAAGGCTGAGTATACCCCGCATGTAGACACTGGCGATTACCTCATTGTCATCAACGCGGAAAAAGTGCGCGTGACGGGTAACAAGGAACAGGATAAAATTTACTACAAGCATACCGGTTACATCGGCAACATGAAATCGGTCAGCCTTGGCAAGTTGCGTCAAACGCATCCAGAGCGGATCATTGAAACTGCCGTGAAAGGCATGTTGCCGAAGAACCCCTTAGGGCGCGCTATGTTCAAAAAGCTCAAGGTATACGCCGGCGACAATCATGGACACCAAGCGCAGCAGCCCAAGTTGCTGGAAATCTAAAACATAAAGTCAGGTCTATCATGGCACAAACGCAGAATTATGGAACAGGTCGCCGTAAATGCGCAGTAGCGCGAGTCTACGCGAAAATCGGCACAGGCAAAATTGTCATCAACAATAAATTGCTGGACGAATATTTCGGGAGGAAGACTGACCGAATGATCGTGTTGCAACCGCTCGAACTGACTGAGCTAGGCGATAAGATAGACATAACTATCAAGGTAGCCGGTGGTGGGCCTTCAGGTCAGGCAGGTGCCATACGGCACGGTATTACCCGTGCATTAATGGATTACGACGAAACCCTGCGTCCAGTTTTAAGGAAAGCAGGCTATGTGACTAGGGATGCCCGTGAGGTGGAACGTAAAAAGGTCGGCTTGCACAAGGCAAGAAGACGTCCACAATACTCGAAGCGTTAAACTCGCTTTATTTTAAAGATATCATCCCGTTCCTAGGGGTGATGGATTGTTGTAACTCATATCATTTGATATTTGGGGGATCGTCTAGCGGTAGGACTACGGTCTCTGACACCGTCAACTCTGGTTCGAATCCAGGTCCCCCAGCCAACCCAAAAAGGGCTTGACCGTCATGGTCTAGCCTTTTTTTTTGGTATCGCCTTGCTTAATTCGAAAATCACAATTTTGGATTTCATAGGCTATTTGAAAAGCCGCTATCCCGTGGTGGAGGAAACCATGGAAACCGCTGAAAAAATAGACGAGTTGGAAAACTTGTTCGCATCCTACCGCCGCGACCTGAGCAGCTTCCTTTTCGACGCATACAGCGTTTTTCATGTCGATTGATTATTTGTTTGTCGTTGGCGGCAAAGGGTTGCCGCCATCCGCGCCACGTTTGAGAAAGTACTCGTGTGCGAAAGCAAAAACGAACCGGCGAGAGTCTTGCTTTCGCTGGCGACGGGATCGCGCAAGACCGTCATCGCCGCCAATCTGTTGTGGCGTTTGCACGAAGCGGGACGGCTAGGCAAACCCGCTCTGTTTCTGTGCGACCGCGACGAATTGAGAGAGCAAGCCTATGAAAAGCTGTCGAAAGCCTTCCCGAAAGGCAGTGTCCGCATCGTCAAGGCCGAGAAAGGCAGGAATCTCGCCAAAAACGCCAAGGTGCATATTGCCACCTACCAAACCTTGGGGCTGGACGGCGAGGCCCAAGATGAGGCCAGTTTCCTGACCAACTATTACCCGGAAAACGCCTTCTCGGTGATTATCATTGACGAATGCCACCGCTCGGCTTGGGGGCGTTGGTCGGAAGTGCTGAAGCGCAATCCCGATGCCATCCATATCGGCCTGACCGCCACGCAGCGCCAGTTGCGCGAGGGCAAAAAGCAAACCGCCGCCGATGCCGAAATCAAAGCCAATAACCTCAAGTATTTTGGCGAGCCGGTGTATGAATACACCCTGATTCAGGCCCAAGAGGACGGTTATCTGGCGGCTTGTGAAATCGTCCGCCTCCAGCCTTCCATAGATTTGAAAATCTACACCTGTGCCGAAGTGACCGCCGCCAAGCCGATTGATGCCCGCACCGGCAAGGCCATCGCCGAAGAGGAAATCAAAGACCAATACACCGCTGACCGCTACGACCATGGATTGATCCTGCCCGAGCGTATCGCCGCGATGTGTGCAGACCTGTTCAAGCGTTTATGCGAGCATGGTGGGCCGGAGCAGAAAGTCATCATTTTTTGTAATCGCGACCTCCATGCCGACCGGGTGCAAATCCAGATGCAAAACCTGTATGTCCAATGGTGCAAGGACAAAGGCATCACCGCCAAGGAGCATTACGCCTTCAAATGCACCGCCGAGGGCGGATCGGAACGCATAGAAACGTTTCGCGGGTCCGGCGAACGCTGCTTTATCGCCTGCACCGTCGATTTGCTGGCGACCGGCGTGGATATTGAACGCTTGAATGCCGTGGTGTTTTTCCGCTATCTGGAATCCTCCATCACCTTTTATCAGATGGTCGGGCGCGGAACCCGCATCCACGAAGAAACCCAGAAATACAAATTCTGGCTGTACGACTATACCGGTGTCACCGCCTTGTTTGGCACGGACTTCATCACCAAGCCCCACAAGCCCAGGAAAGACAAATCCGGTGGTGGTGATGGGGATGACGACGACGATGGCAAACACCGGCCCCCGCTGCCAGAACTGATGAACGGCGAAAAAGTCAGCATCATCCCGCAAGGCCGGTTCATCCTGCAACGTCGCGAAGGCCGGGATGTGCCGATTCCGTTGGACGAATACCGGCAAGAAATGATTTCCCGCGTGTTGCGCGAAGCGGCAACCCTCCATGATTTTCGCGGCCTGTGGGTGGAGACGGAAAAACGGCGCAAGCTCATCAATCATTTGCTCGGCGAGCATTATTCCCCCGACACCGTGCGCGAGTTGATGGACATGGCCGATTGCGACCATTTCGACCTGTTCGCCCATTTTGGCTATCGGGAAAAAGCCTTGAAGCGCGTTGAGCGCGAGGATGCTTTTTTAGAACAGCAAATCCCGTGGTTTGCCTCAATGGATGACAAAGCCGCCATTGTGGTGCGTGGCATAGGCCAGCAATTTGGCGTGGGCGGGACCGATGCGCTAGAGTCGTCGGAATTGTGGAATGTGCCGGAGATTCGCCGCGTGGGTGGGTTTGATGCCTTGCGGACCTTGGGCAAACCGGCGGAAGTCATGCGCGAAGCTAAGGTGAGGTTGTTTGGGGTATGACAATATGCCCGTCGTTCCGGCACAAATTAGTAAGTTATTTCAGCAAAGCTCAAAATACCGTCATTCCGGCATGGACCGCCGGAATCCAGATTGCAGGGATGCCCGAATACCCATCTTCCATGGAAATTAGCCCACAGCTTGGATCGGCGGTGATGTGATACTATCTCATTATGGAAAAACTGCCTTGCGTATATCTTCTAGCCAGCCACCGCCTAGGAACGCTGTATGTCGGCGTAACCTCCAATTTAATCAAGCGCGTTTATGAACATCGCAATCAATTGGTGGATGGCTTCACCAAACGTCATAAAGTACATGAACTAGTCTGGTACGAAGTTCATGAGCGTATGGAAAGTGCTATTTTGCGGGAGAAACAAATCAAAAAATGGTCGCGAACTGCCAAAATTGACCTGATTGAAAAACACAACCGGGAATGGCGGGACTTGTGGCCTGATCTATTCTCAACATCCTAGCCATTTTAAAAATATCGTTGTTCCGGCGATCCCTGCCGGAATGACGGCGTTCGGGAGGCTAAGGTGAGGTTGTTTGGGGTATGAGTTTCAAAACGGTTCAAATTGGCGATTTATTCCCGCAAATTCTAATTGGTGGAACGCCATCGAGAGGAAACCCTAAGTATTTTGGTGGACCCCATGTATGGGTTTCAATTCGTGATATGGAAGGAAAGTATTTAATTGTTGATAGCAATGAAAAACTGTCTGATAAGGGCATAGCTAATTCCAATTGTAAGCGCATCCAAAAAGGGAGTTTGCTTTTCAGCTTTAAGCTTACAGTGGGGCGTGTTGCTTTTGCTGGGGTCGATCTATATACCAACGAGGCAATTGCTGCTTTTGACCCCGAAGATGCCAACAGAAGCAAAATTGACCTTGAATATCTATTTTTAATTCTCCCGGCTATCGCTAAAGCTGATACCTCAATAAATTGCATGGGAGCAGCACTTCTTAACAAAGAGAAAATAGCGCAACTTGAAATTCCGCTCCCTCCAATTGACCAACAACGCCGCATCGCCGCCCAACTAAAAGCCCAACTTGCCGCCGTCGATGAAGCACGACAAGCGGCACAGGCGCAGATAAGCGATTCCAAGCGTCTTATTCCAGCGATTCTGGAAGCCGCTTTTGCAGAGACTAAGGATGGCGATTCAATAAAAATTGGGGATGCCGCCAAAACTGTGAGTGGCACAACGCCATCGCGCAGCCGTAAAGACTATTGGGAACCACCAAAATACCCTTGGGTGAAAACGGGCGAAGTGGTTTTCAACCCAATAACCCGCACCGAGGAATATATTTCGGAAAAAGCACTGGAAGACTGTTCGTTATCGGTTTTGCCCCCCGGCACGGTATTGATTGCAATGTACGGGCAAGGTAAGACGCGGGGACAATCTGCTTTGCTGCAAGTCGCCGCCACAACGAATCAAGCCTGTATTGCCATTCTACCGTGTGAGGCATTCGATCCAGAGTATTTGCAATTCTGGTTAAGCCATTCCTATGAAGTGTTGCGCACACAATCGGAATCAAGAGGCGGCAATCAGCCCAATTTGAATGGTGAAATTCTTAATCAATTTACCGTCCCACTTACTCCCCGAAAGTGGCAGGAAACCCTAGCCCAACAAATCAAGGCTTCCGTTGAGGAAGCTGAACGGTTGCAGTCAGCCCTTAACCAACAAATGAACGATCTTGAGCTACTACCCGCACGCCTCTTCGCCCAAGCTTTTGGGGAAAACTGAATGTCTCCATCCCGTTACGACGCGCACGGCATTTATGATCGTTCCCACGCTCCAGCGTCACCGCAGAGCGGCGGGTTTTGCACTCCCACGCCGGAGCGTGGGAGCGATCAAATACAATGAATTTGAATGGCTTTGCTTAGATTATAACTGATTTCTTTCATGCCCATGTATCGGTATGAGAACCTGAAAGCGATAATGCGAACACATCTTATCTTGGTAAGTCAAATTGACGTACAATAAACCATCGAACCACTTGGATCCATGATCATGCCCACAACCGACTCTGCCCGGATCAACTTACGCACCAGCCCGGAAGCCAAAATGATGATTGAACGCGCCGCAACGCTGATGGGAACTACTGTTTCATCCTTTATGTTGCAACACGCTTATGACGCAGCTCGCCGCGTTGTGTCCGATAATGACACACTGCTGATGTCGCAACAGGCTTTTGAGGCTTTTGTCTGTGCTTGCGAAAACCCACAGGAACCTAACGAGGCTTTGCGTGAACTCATGGCACGGCGTTGATACGCATCGAATTGTTGGCTTCCCGCCATTGCCGCAAGCCGTTTTCTCCCGCCTTGCGCGAGCCTTACCGCTGGCAGGATTGGGCCGCACCAATCAACGAAAAAGCTGAAAGCTATACACCAGAGGGTAAGCGCGTCGGTTGGAAACGGGAAGAACTGAAAAACAAGGATGGCGATTTGTTCGCTTTCATCAATCGTGAATTACTGCCTTATCTGCACCGACTAGACATGAACGCATCAGGTCTACCCAATTTAGCGGCATCACCAAAATAGCGCGTCATTGCCCACATCATGACCGCTGTGGAACGGGTGCGGGTGGATTCTGAGAGCAATCTTTGCGACATCTGGTGTGTTTTCCACTGCTGGCGCGGGTGTGAAAACGAATTTGCTATTTTTCACCAAGGGCAAGAAAACCGAGCGCATTGGGTACTACGACCTTGCCCAAGTGAAGACGGGCAAAAAAAAATCGCCGATGACCTTGGCCCATTTCGGCTGGGGGCCGAATGGCGAGATTCTGGACGACGCGGCTTTGCCGACTTCACTGGTGATGGATTGGCGCGAACAGGAGGGCAACGCCGATAAGCCTTTCCCCAGTTTTGCCAAGATGCTGGCTAAACGCGGCACATCCAGCGGGGAAAGTGATTTTTCTTGGATGGTCGATTTCTCCGCCCGCCGAGCCAAAGCCCACGAAGACATGTCCCCGCATTTGGATGAAGTTGGAAAGCTAAAAATTGAGGCTGTCTCCCTGAAAGAAGAGCTTGCCAAGCTGAAAAAGGCCAAGGCAAGCGAGGAGGAAATCTCCAAATGCCGAGCAGCCCTTGATGTGGTCGAAAGAGCAGGACGCGAAGCCCAAGCTAAGGCCGATGCCATCGACGCGGCATGTTACGATTTGAAGGCGGTGAACCCACGCGCCCGAGTGGAGCAGGACACGAGAACGACGGAGGAAGTCCTTGAGTCCATCGCCAAGCATGGGCGGACGGTGGATGGAGCGCTGGCCAGACTTAAGCAACTGATGGACGAATCGCAGTGAAAGCTAATGCGTTCTCTACGGACTGACCATGATTACATTCCCCCAACCCTTGGAAGTTCTGCTGAATGGCAGCGATTTACAACCAGAAATCCGCAAATATGCCAACCTTGTAGGCAAAATTCTAGTGGACAACAAGCTTCCGTTTTTTCCCGATTACACGGATCATGGCATTGACCATATCAACCAAGTATTAGCGGCAGAAATCGATCTAGTGCCGCCAGAGGTATGGGAGAAAAGCACGAAAGACGCTAGGCCAAGGTTACTGTGTGATGTCGATGCTGTCGTCATTATTGGCGCAACCCTGTTGCACGATTTAGCCATGCACTTGCGCGAGGATGGCTTTTTGGAATTAGTGGGCGAAAACTCGCGCTTCAAACCCTTGCCATGGTTTAAGGATGCCCAAAAAACCCCTAAAGCTGACCGGCCTTGGCACGAATTGTGGCTGGATTATCAAAGCGAAGCCAAGCGTTTCAGCGACAAGGCTTTGGGCAATATTATTGGGCTGGAATCGGTGCGGCAAGGATGGAAGTTTGATAAGCTACCTGAAGACAAGGGCTTATGGGATCGTAATCATCATTTAATCATCGGTGAATTCATTCGCCGCCACCATGCGCGGCTGGCTCATGAAATCGCCATCTATGGCTTCCCCGGTTTGGAGGCCGGAGAATGTGAAGGGCAGATTCCCGCCTTGGGTTCGTCAGGTCATCATTTGCAGCGATTAGCCGATTTAATTGGACTCGCCGCCCGTTCTCATGGCCTATCACTGCGCTTCTGCCAAGACTATTTGGATTTTCAGTATCCGCGCCAACCTAAACCTATGGGTTGTGCCGTGCTTTACCCGATGGCTTTATTGCGGGTAGCGGATTATCTGCAAATCGACCGGCAGCGCACCCCGCCCGCCCTGCTTAAACTGCGGAATCCACAAAGCCCGGTGTCCGTGCAGGAGTGGACCAAGCATCTCGCCGTACAATATATCGGCCCGGCGCGTGACCCACGCGGCAAGATGATTACGGTCAGCCCTGACATCAGCCAAACCATTTATTTGCAATTGCGTGAATTATTAGCCGGGCTTCAACAAGAGATGGATCACTCCACCGCCGTGCTTGACGAAGCCTATGGTCTACGGGGCGATTTAGGCTTGGATCAACTCAAACTGACGACGCGCCGGGTTCATTCCAATCTTGATGATCCCAATTTTCGTGACAGTTTGCCCTATGTCCCTGAGCGAACCGGCTTTACCGCCGATCCCAATTTACTCACGCTGCTAGTCGAGCCACTCTATGGCAAGGAACCGGGCGTGGGTGTGCGGGAACTGATGCAGAACTCCGTCGATGCCGTCCGTGAACTACGTGCTTGGTGCGAAGCCCATGGGAAGCGGGTGGAAGATTTGGACTTGCCGGATCAGGAAGCCGATGTGCAGATCGACTTTATTGATGAGCAAGGCGACGGTAATTGGTTACTGCGGGTCACGGATAAAGGCATAGGCATGACCGCCGATACCATCCAAAACTATTTCCTCCGAGCCGGGGCATCGTTTCGGCAGAGTCCTGAATGGACTAAGGAATTTGTGGACGATGACGGCAAACCGCGAGTGTTACGGGCAGGGAGGTTTGGGATTGGGGCGTTTGCCATTTTCCTGTTAGGGCCGAGATTTAGGCTGTGGACTAGGCATGTGGGGTCTGCGAGTAATGAGGGGTATTGTATTAAGGCTGAGGGAGATAGTCAGATTGTTAAGATTTGGCGGGATAGGATGTTAAAGGTTGGGACGGTTATTGAGGTTGAGATTAGTGAAGCATCAGTCAGGAGTCTGAAACTTAATGGAAAAGACACTTATGATGACGATGATTATAATGAACAAGATTATGTTACAGATTGGTTTTGTTGGGACTGGCCGTTAATTGGTAGGCGCGTTATTCGCGGTGCAAGTACTGAGGTATTCATTCAAAAGCATATTGCAGCCTTACGAAAAATACCTCTTCCATTGGAATGGTACGTCATTCACCCAAAGGGTTTTGATGCGGTGTACTGGACTTTTGAGAACTATCCAAGTTTAGTTTGTAATGGAATAAAAATTTCCAATCTTCTTGATGAAAATGAAGACAAATTCGACTGGCTGGAAGATAAACAATTTAGTAGACCGGTTATCGCAGTCCTTGATAGGTGTGCTAATCTACCGCTGACAATTCAACGTTACGACTTAACAGATGATCTCCTGCCTTTCACTAACGAACTCAGTCGTGATGTTATCCTTTCTTTCATAGCTCATGCGTTGATTTGTGGCCCCACTTCGCGAGCCGAAGCCCATATATTAGCAAAGCAATCCAAGCTGCATCCCCTTGTCAAATATGAAAAAGTAGGAAAAGAAGCGCTCTTCGATAGTCCACTCATATGGTGTTCATCCTCCCGAGCAGTTATCCCCTATGAGCCATGGCTCTATATGCAGTTAATAGAAAAAGGCTGTTTTATTATTGGAGAGGCCACATTCGGACATGTGCAATACCCTAGGTGGATTGACACAGATGGCAAAGAAAATATAAAACTTCAAAAGGAATTTGAGAATCATGCTATTATATCGTGCAACTCTGTATATGAAGATATAATAACAGGACTTAAAATACTCGGAAAGAATTTCGTTGATATTAGAAAAGACGGCTATAAAATGTTTAACAATGATGTGATCGCCATAATACTAGAAATATGCTTCGAAAATAACGATGATCTTATTGATATAGTAAAAAGTAGTTTTCAAGATATTGACTTATCTACTGGAAATATATTTAGATATCCAAAAGGTCCATCTCGTCGACAGGAAAGGTTATACGGTTCAGTGCGATATAATGCGGATTTTAATAATTCAATTAATTTAATTTGGAATTCTATAAATGGATGTGCAGGTCATTATAACTATTGTCGATATATCGCTGAAATAGAAACAAAACCCACCAACCCCCAACCAGAAACCCTACTGGCAAAGATTTGGAATGAATGCCTAGGCCCAAATCCAATACCCTTTGACCCGGAAGCCCGACAAGCTTTAATCGAGAAGGGCAAGCAGCATCCAGAACTGAAACGCCATATCGAAAAGTGGGAGGAAATGAAGGGTACTGGCTCGAAATGGGTGGTCGGCGATGCGGAATAAACCAGCGTTCCCAAGTAAGAACTTGGTAACCAACATGACCTTCGCAATCAGCGTATAATTCAACCATGCACACCCTATTTGTCGAACTTCCTGCTTTCTCCCGCTACCGCCAAAATTACCTAGGGGACGATGAATTCCGCGCTTTGCAAGCTGAGCTATTGGCAAATCCTGAAACGGGCGATTTCATCGAAGGTACGGGTGGCCTTCGCAAGATGCGACAAGCCGAGCAGCGGCGCGGCAAGGGAAAACGCGGCGGTTTGCGAGTCATCTACTACTGGTGGGAAACGGGTCGTCAAATCTGGCTATTCACCCTGTACAATAAGAACGAACTCACCGATCTATCGCCCACAGAACGCAAAGTGCTGAAAGAGAGGTTAAAACAAGAGTTGGAGGCGAGACGATGAAAAGAAATCTGTTTGAAGAACTCAGCGAGGGCTTCGATGCCTTGGCGGAAGAGCGCCAAGGCAAGCGCACACTGAGAAATCACGATGTGGAAACTAGATCGGTGTCGGACTTGCATGCCGCCGAACTGGTGGCGCTGCGGGAGCGGCTACACCTGTCTCGAGCTGTGTTTGCCCGTTACCTATGCATTAACCCACGCACTTTGGAAAATTGGGAACAAGGCCGTGCCAAACCCAACGCCCAAGCAGCGCTGTTGATTCGTTTAGTTGATCGCTACCCTGACACGCTGGATAGGTTGGGGCGAGTTTCACGCTCAGAAGGTACTTAAATGACCAAAAAATCCATTGAAACCCAAGAAAACGCCAATACACAAGAACACATCCAAGATTTGCAACAACGGGCCAAAGAACTCGTCGGCGGCGAACTGTCGTTCTTTGAGTCTGAAGAAATGCCCCAGAAGTTGCGGGAACAGTTCTGGGAGCGCGTGGTGTCCTACGAGGAAGCGGAATGGACCACGCCTTTTGACTTGTTGGTGCGCGGTGGAATGGAACTGCCGGACCCGGAGGAATTGGATGACACCCAACTTGTGCCCAAGCTTTGGGAAGTGATACGCGGTCTGGCGATGCTGCGCATGTTTCTCTATAGCACCAACCACCTCAGCGACCGTGAGCTTTATGAGGAGTTGTGGCATGAGGTGTTGCGGGAGGAAGGCCCGACCATGCCGATTGACGAGGATTCGGCTTGGCACATCGACTTGGTGGGCAGCGGCAGCGAGGAAGATGTTGAGTTATATCTGCGCTATTATGCCGATGATCAAACGCGGCAAGACTGGGCCAAGGACTTCCCAGACGATGCCATGCCGGGGCATGAAACGCCACCCTATGATCGCGACCGGCATTTGCCGGCCCGAGATCAGGCCGAGTGGCTGCATCCACGACATGCATCTTGATATGACGGTTAATCCAAAATGTGTGGATGGCGACTGGCGGAAGTGGCTGGTTTTTTGAAAATGCGTATCACCTGCGTAGCACCAATAAAAAAGGCTTACCGCCTTGTGACTGTAAGCCTTTGTTTTTATGGAGCCGATGAGAGGAATCGAACCTCCGGCCCGCACATTACGAATGTGTGGGTTTATGCTTTTTTCAGCTTTTACGCACATTAACGAAAATTAATTATCCTATACAAAACAGTTGTTTATTGCTATACTTTGCTTAACGGGGTAACTTAAAGCTTAACGAAATTTGATCTATAAAGTTACCCCGGAGCAACCCATGAGCAACAAGATCAACTTCACCAAAGCCAACATAGAAAGCCTGCCATTGCCGGACGCGGGCAAGCGGGCTGACTATTGGGACACCAAGAAAACCGGCCTAGCCGTGCGCGTGGCATCCACCGGAGTTAAAACCTTTTGCGTGTTGCGCAAGGCGGGGGGCAAGCTGGAACGGGTAACGATTGGCAAATTCCCTGCTGTGACCATCGAACAAGCCCGTGACAAAGCGGACGAAGTGAACGCCCTGATTGCCAAAGGCGAGAATCCCAACGACCAGAGAAGGCGAGACCGGGGGGAAATGACGTTTGCTAAGTTCTGGCTGGAATACATGGAGCAGTATTCAAAGGTCCACAAGAAGCCGCGTACCATCCAAGAAGACGAAAAGACTTACAAGAACTACCTATTCACCCTAGCCACTCGCAAGCTATCCAAAATCACCAAGGAGGATTGCAAGGCACTGCACCGCGAGATTGCCAAGAGATCCAGCGGAGCCACCGCAAACCGGGCGATAGCCGTTCTAAGCGGGGCTTTGGGCTTTGCCCAAGATGAAGGGTACTTGACCGACAACCCGGCCAGGGCGGTTAAGCGGTTCAAAGAAATAGCCCGCGACCGCTATATCCAATCCGATGAAATGATGCCGTTCTGGCAAGCCTTGCTAGACGAGCCTAACCGCGACTTTGCCGACTTTTTCATGATCTGCCTGTTGACGGGCCAGCGACGGGCCGATGTGCTGGCTATGCGCTGGAACCAAATCAGCCTAGAGCGCAAGGAGTGGCGCATTCCCGACCCAAAGAACGGCGAACCCTTGACCGTGCCACTTGTGGCCGAAGTGGTTAGCCTGTTGCAAGCCCGTCAAGCAAAAAGTAGCGAATGGGTTTTTCCGGGCGAGGGCAAAACCGGGCATTTGGCGGAACCCAAGACCGCATGGAAGCGCATATTGGAACGGGCTGGAATTGCCGATCTACGGATTCATGACCTGAGAAGAACGCTAGGTTCCAACATGGCGGCTGCGGGTGTGAACACCATCACTACGGCGCGGGCTATGGGCCATAAAACCTTAAGTATGGCGTTACGCTACCAGCAACTAGGCACGGACCCAAGGCGGGCCGCTATCGAAGCGGGGGCGGGTTCCATACTGATTAACGCCGGGGCAAGGGAAACTGCCGAGGTCATTCCATTGAAACAGGCAAGGGGTTAGTCAAACGCAATGACAAAACGCGAAAAGCTGTTATCGGCAATTAGGAATAACCCCAAGTCAGTGCGTTATGACGACGCTTGCAAGGCGGCTGAATCGCTGGGGTTTGCTTTGCGTGGTGGGGAAGGCTCTCACCGGGTTTATGCCAAGCAAGGGGAGCCTATGATATTGAACTTTCAGAACAGGCGGGGCTTGATTGCAGAATACCAAGCAAAGCAGTTGATAGCCATGATAGACCATTATGAGGAAAAACCATGAACGAATACAAATACCCGCTTGAAGTGTTTTGGGATGAGGGCAGCGAGGCTTTTGTCTGCATTGCGCCGGATTTGCCGGGATGCAGCGCAATAGGTGACACGCCACAAGAAGCCGTACACGAAATAGAAACCGCTATGCGGCTTTGGATTCAGGCAGCGGCAAGTTTAGGCCGCGAATTGCCGACACCTTCAAGGAAAGCGGCTTGAAATTGGAGCAACACTTATGTTTTTGCATGTCACCGAGGCGAAACACACCCATGAGTACCGGCTTTGGCTGGCTTTTAATAATGGGGAATCCGGGGAGGTTGATTTAGAGCATGAATTATGGGGCGAAGTGTTTGAACCCTTGCTGGACAAAACTCTATTCGCCACCGCTTTCGTGGACGGCGAAATGGAGACCTTGGCTTGGGCGAATGGAGCGGACCTTGCACCGGAGTTCCTGCTTGACTTGTTGCGCAACCAACGGCAAAGGGCGGCTTGAGTCATGAACAGAAACGCCGAGGTTGTCACATTGAAACGAGCAGGGGGTTAAACCTATGGGTATCGCTGAACAAATTTACGAGATCGTCAAAACCATGCCTGAGCAACAGGCGCAACAAGTTTTAGACTTTGTGGAGTTCTTGAAGGCCCGTCACGAGAAAAGGCAGCTTGAGGCATTGAAAGGCACAGTTATACACACCATCGAACTAGACGAGCAAGCGGAGCAGCGATTAAACCGGCTGGCTGAACTCACGAAAATTGAAGCTAGGGAACTCATACGGATAGCAATAGGCGACTTCATCGAAATGCAGAAGGACATCGAAAACCCAACTGAGTTGTGCCACAACAATAATTACACTTTGAGGAGGTGGGGGACGGGACCGCTTGAGATTGGGTAGTACGGCCAATCACTTCGACCGAACCACCGACCAACGTGGGCAATCGCCGGACAAGTTACAATCGAACAAGCCAAGCCTAGCCCGACGGGGTGAAAGGCCGGAATCATTCACCGGCTGGCTTGGCTCCCTTCTTGAATGAACAAGCCCATGAATGGGGGTTTAGCATGGCTGAAGACTATTTCCCGTTGAACGAAGCTGCTCATAGACTGGAATGCAAGGTAACTGATTTCTTGCACTTGGCGGCAACCGCCAAAATAGTATTGTCTGTATTTGTTGGTGAGGAATATATTCACAGCGTTTTCAATACCGACGATGAGGCAGACTATAGCCGCCATTATGCGCCATGGAAGGGCGAGGGTGTGCCTGGCTTTTACAGGCCAGTTTATCCAAACCTATTCGATTTATCACAGCAAAGCGCGGTTGAACTGGAAAACACCGGAATAGCAACCAGTATGTGATTAGCCGGGAACTGACCACAGAAACGGGCGGGCGGCCAAGTGCTTACCACCAAGTCAATCCAAAGGCACTGTAACGGCTTGGCTTGCATTGGCCTTGGCGGGGGTGTGACCATGTCAAATACAAAAGCCCTACACGCACCTTGATAGTGCATTAAATTTGCATGATCTAAGGGGGCTTTTGTCTATTTTGCCCACAGACAAAAGCCGTACAAAAGTCCGTCTGTATTACTATGACCGGGGGCTTTTGTATGTTTTGCCTTATGATCCAATAAAGATGGTTTTAAGTTTTTTATTATTATATATATCAATATGATAGAAAACTACATCACCCCCATGCATCCCTACACCCACAAACGCCTATACAAAAGGTACAAAAGGGGTAAACAGACTGTTCACGCCTTATGAATGCGAAGTTTTGGGAACAATTTTCAAATGCGTGTCCTGTGTGCAAGTGTGGTCTACGACGGCGTAGAATGCGAAAACTCAGGGGGGGTAGCACACGAGCGGACAGTGGGGAAAATAGACCGCGTTTATGAAGGGATAAGCGAGGGTTTGATGTGATAGCCACTTGGAGCGTGGACCGCCTAAGCCGTAGCCTGTAACATCTGGTTGCCTTCCTTGATGAAGTCCACCACCTTGGGATAGAGATTTATTTGCACCAACAAGGCTACAATAGGATGAATGGCTTGATTTATGGGTGAAAACGGGTTTTATGATGGCCTAGGATGGTTGCAAAGTTACCCCGGCGTTACCCCAACAGAAATAAAAAAGGCTTACATCACTGTAAGCCTTTGTTTTTATGGAGCCGATGAGAGGAATCGAACCTCCGACCCGCACATTACGAATGTGCTGCTCTACCGACTGAGCTACATCGGCATCAATCCAATATTATATAGTGAAATCAGATGCCTTGCTACAAGTCTTTCACCCCGGGGTGCGATTAAAAGTGATGCGGCAAGCTCGTCATTCAGTGTCATCATGCAACCTAGCCCCTGCAAATCCCCCTTGAGGGATGCATCACTGTTAATTGCACCCTTCATCCCGTAAGAATTACGTTCTTATTGCGGAAAATAGGGTTCCGGCGGCACGATGGAAGTTTGTCGCAATAGGTGGTTTGCCAGCAGTCGGGCGGCGGCTGGGGCCATCACGAAGCCGTTTCTAAAATGCCCACAGTTGAAAAACAAATTGGCAACTTCAGGGTGGGGTCCAATCGTGGGTATGCCGTCGGGCGATCCTGGGCGTAAACCGGCCCAGTGTTTTTCTATCGTGCATTGTTTGAGCGGGGGTAACACGGAGGTGGCAAAACAACTTAAAGCTTCGAGTGCCTTGTCGGTGCAGCTTTTGTTGAATTGGGCGTTTTCAATGGTGCTTCCGGCCAGAATCTTACCGTCTTTGCGAGGTATCAGATAACGCCCTCCGCTTATCACCATATGTTTAAGCAATCCGGGGGGGGAGTCGAAGATGAGCATTTCCCCTTTGACCGGAATGATGGGCAATTCAGGCAAACCCGAATTATACGCAACTAGGCCGGACCAAGCGCCTGCCGTGACCACATAATTCTCTGCGGTATATGTGTGGTTGCGAGAAACAACGCCAACGGCCCTGTCGTGTTTAATCCTGATTTCATCAACCGGATGGTATTCTAGCAACTCTACGCCACGTTGCGCCAAATCAAGCTTCAACGCCCTCAACAAGCGGGGATTGCGCACTTGGGCTATATCGGGCAGTAGCAGGGGATTATTCAGGGTAGCGTTGATATTCGGCTCGATGTGGGCTATGTCATTGCAAGCCAACGTGTCATACCTTGTTTCGTGGCAATCGGCCCAAGACTGGGCAAGCTCATTCGCCTCGCAATCGGTGAATAACAGGCCGCTAGGCAACCATTCCGGGTCTATGCCTGTGCTTGCCTGCAATTCCTCCGCCAATAAAGGATAAGCTGACTGGCTCCATCGGCACAGTGCCGTGATAGGTTCCGCTGCCCGCCAAGGCACCAATGGTGACAATATGCCCCCGCCCGCCCATGATGACTCCTTGCCTAGTGCCTGCCTTTCGAACAAGACTACGCGTTTTCCTGCGCATGAGAGTTCGCGGGCGCTCAATAGACCGGAAACGCCCCCGCCGATGATGATTACGTCGGGTTGGTTCATATTTTCACATCGGCCCGGCTTTAGGCTGTTTTTCATCTGTGGGTTGTGCGTTTGGGTCTGGGATGCCTTCCGGGGTAAACCGCTGGTCATTGCGCAAACGGGATTCTAATTGATTCCATGCCCCTTCCAAACTAGTGTCCATCACGACGATATTGCCCATGGAAAGTATGATCCGGGCAAGTTCAGGAATTTTGATGTTTCCTGTCGAGACTAGGTAAACCGGTTGCACATAGATGATTGATTTGCCAATCGGCAGGACGATGATGCGCCCACGCACCACATGGGAGCCTTTTTGGTCCCATAGCGCGAACAAGCGGGAGATTTGGGGGTCTTGATCAATCAATGCATTAACTTGCGAGGGTCCGTCAACCTGCACTTGACGGCTGAATTTGTAAACAACGATTTCCCTTTCATAGGGTGCGTTGGGGGAATCGTTTTTGTGCGCCCCGGCCACCGCCAGCATGCTGAGATTGTTGCGCCCTATGGGTGTCATCGGGTTGAGCAACACAAAAGGCTGCATCTCGTCCGCACCTAGCAGCATCGTGGTCAGATAATAGGGAGCGACCGGTTTTTCGCCCACTTTGGCGAAATCCCATGTTTCTGACTGCTGGTAAAACAAAGCCGGATCGGTCTGGTGGTATTTGGCATAGATTCCCATCTGCACTTGGAAAATATCGCGTGGGTAGCGCGTTTGCTCACGCAATCTCGGAGGCATCGTTGCGATGTCCTTGAACAACCCGGGATAAGCGTTGTTAAATCCTTGGATGATAGGGTCTTTTGGGTCGGCGATATAATAGTCCACGGTTCCGTCGAAGGCATCGACGACGATTTTGACTGAATTGCGGATATAGTTGAAGCTCTTTTTGTCTTCTTGCTTGAAGCCTTGGAATTTGAATGTGTAGTCCTTGGCAGCAGGATACCAGTCCGAAGTCGTGTAAGCATCCTGTATCCAGTAAATTCGTTTCGGCGTTACTACGATATAGGGGTCGTTGTCGAGTGAAAGATAAGGGGTTAGCGTTTTGATGCGCTCTGTGATATTTCGGCGGAACAATGCCTTGCTTTCACGAGTAACGTTGACCGAATAAAATAATTTCTCTTCCCGGAAATAGATGGACAGCAGCAGTCTCCTGAACAGCGACGAAATCTGTACGCCATCTTTGCCCGAGTAGCTTTGACTGGAACCCATGTCATCGAAAGTGGAAATGTCGGGAATCCTCAGCCTGTTTGGCACAATGGCGTAATTAAGGTTTTCAGTGCCGAAATAGATATCCGGCTTTTCGATATTTAGCCCAACATCAGATTGCAAATTCAAATCGCGCAGGAACCAATGCATGGTCTTTTCGCCGTCTTGGGCGGCAGGCGTAACCACTGCGCCATAACCATGGGTGAAGCGCAGGTGGGTGTTTTCCCAATTTTGCGCTTCGCGAGGCAGTTTTTCGATATTGATTTCACGCGCGGCTAGGTTGACTTGCTCGATCAGCCCGTTTAGTTGATAGCGTCCCACATCCACGTCGGTGAAATTGTAATAGGGCCTTATGCCTTGCAATTGTTGATAGACATCGTCGAGGAATTCGGGGTCCCATACCGGGATATTGTGCAAATACAGGCGCATTTCCGGTTCGATCATATCGGTTCCGGTGGTGGCGGTCACTGGGATGGTGTTGATGATTTCAAGGTCGAATGCCTTCAGGGTTGCCTTGATGTTGTTGTCCATGTATTGGCGTTCGAACTTGACGGGGTTGGGCTTTACCACGAATCGGTCCAGAAATTTTGGCACAAAGTCGCTAAACCGCAGCCCCCAAGCCAATAGGAAGACACCGATCAAGGCTAGGGTCGCCTTCAAGCCCTTGCCGGAATGTGGCCAGTAAACTCCCGTCACCGTTGCCGCCAACAAGGCGATCACCGAAACCCAGATGAGTGGCAACAAGTAGTTCATTTCGACAAAGCCTGGTCCGAAGAAGACTGGCTCATGCACCGAGGTGTAAAGCAAATCGTCCAAGTCTAACTTGAAGCCCCAGGCCAAGATCACTGAGGTTACGAAGACTAGGACACTCATATGAATCTTTGCGCCCTTGGGCCATTCTTTTTTGTCTTCGGGGGTTAACTGATGCTCCAGCCAGTACAAAAAGGCAATGGCAAGCGACAAAACGGAAAAGGCGATCAACATTTCCTTTTGAATAACGACAAAGATTGGCAGACGGAACAGATAGAAGCTGATGTCCTTGTGGTAAACCGGATCGAGTGTTCCTGAATCGGGAGCGAAGAAGAACAGCAGTGCGGTTTCCCACTGGCTGTAGAAAGGCGCTGCGATCATAATCGCCAGAATCAGCGAAACTGGTATGTAGACCCGCATGGAACCGCTTTGGAACATCTGCAACACATTTCTGTAGTTGTTTTCGGTCCCATTGCGCCCCAACGCGGAAAACGCGTTCCGGTCTACCCCCAGATAGCGCGATGCCGCCCAGAAATTCATGAAGAATATCAAGAAGAAAAAGATCGTCACACCGCCGGAGAAGATATAACGGTAGAGTACTCGGAGCCAGAAATAGCTACCGAAATCCAGCGAGGTGAACCACCAGAAGTCGACCAGAAAATCAGTCAGCATGATGCCCAGCGCAATTGCAACCGCAGCCAGTACACCAAGCGACACGGCGATGATCGTCAGCATGCTTTTCCAGTTTCGCATAGATTCCTCTTCGTTTATTGTTTATTCGGCAAAGCGCTTAAGGGGTTGTCAGAGTAGAGATGACCGCTATTGTAAACACTCAGTTCCCCTGGGAACGCGGGCATCCTGCCCGCATTGGGCGGGTGAGACACTCGCTTTCCCAGGGGGGTGAACGCTTACTCGACATTGGTAGCGGTCTATTATGTGCTAATAATACCGCGTATGTTCGCAAACCTGTAGACGGAAATGTGTAGTAAATTTAAAATAGGCTTTTTGATATGAATTTAAGCAAGAGACAACTAATTGCCTTTTCAACATTTTTTTTCCTTGCCGCTTGCCAGAAGGGGCAGGAAGAAGCTGAATTGAGCGGTGTCGCACAAGGCACCACCTATCACATAAAAATGGTTCTCAACAGCCCGGACGTGAAGCTGGATGACTTGCACAAGGCGGTGGAGGAGACTTTGGCAGATATTGATGTCAAGCTGTCTAATTATCGCGAAGATTCCGAGATTTCCAAACTTAACCGGGAAAAAACGACCCAATGGTTGCCCGTTTCTAAGGAAATCGCCGATCTGCTTGCCGTTGCCAAGGTAGTCAGTGCCAATTCCAATGGATGCCTGGACCTTACCATCAAACCCCTGTTTGATCTTTGGGGGTTTTCCAAGCATGAAATGAAGGTGCCGGAACAGGCCGACATCGACAAGGCCCTAACCCACGTTGGCATGGACAAAATTGAGCTTGACCAAGGGCAATCGCGCCTATTGAAAAAAGACCCGGAAGTCGGAATTGACCTGTCTTCGATTGCCCAAGGTTATTCGGTCGGTGCCGTTGCCAATCTGTTGGAAGCCAAGGGCATACAGAACTACATGGTGGAAATTGGCGGAGAAATGAAGGTCAAGGGCCGCAAAGCCAATGGCGATGAATGGAGAATTGCCATTGAGAAACCGACGCCATTCAGCCGTGAAGTGCAGAAGATTATCGCCATTAACCAAGTAAACGGCGAGGCGGTCACCACCTCGGGCACTTATCGTAATTTTTTTGAAGAGAACGGGAAGGTTTATTCACACATCATCAACCCGAAGACCGGCAAGCCGGTTGACCACAACCTGCTGTCGGTCACGGTGTTGCATGACGACCCGACTTGGGCTGATGCCTGGGACACGGCTTTGCTTTGCATGGGCGAAGACGAGGGCTATCAGGCGGCTGAGTTCAACCATCTGCGCGTTTTGTTCATTTACCACGACGGCAAGGAACTGAAAGAACGGATTAGCAGCGAATTGGCAAGGGTACCTCAATGAAACCTCATATAATCTTCATGTGGTCGTTCAGCCACAGCAGGGCCAACCCGATAGGCAAGGAAAACAGCCACATCCATAGGGAAACCGCCATGCCGTCTTGCAGCCCGATGGGCATTCCGTTGCGGGGGTTGCGAATTGCCACGGCGTAAAATACCCCAAGTATTTGTGTTGCCACCACCAAGCAAAAGACTAAAATAAAGCGTTCGGCGAAATGGAATTGATGGGTTATGATATCGTTTAGAATAGTTGCCATGGCCGGTAGATAAAACAGTAGCGAGGGCAAAGCCAAAAAATAGGCCAGCCAATACGGCGGCGCAACCTCCGTCACCTTCCTTGTGCCTTGCCACAGCCCAATAGCCCAGACTAGATTGATGGCAAGATAAATCAGGATCGCCTTGAGGGCATCATGAAAAGAATGTGCAGCCGGATTCGCCAGCAAATCAACGGTTAGGTGCATTAAAGGGTGAGCTTTGTATAGTAAGGGATTCATGGCAGTTCATCAAAGGGCGGGTTAAAAATGGCTGATAATCCTTTCGTCCTCTTCCAAAACCTTGCAAGCTTCACCAACCAGCAAGATGTCAGGCAGATGGGCGATTTTGTGGTTTTTGTCGGGGTAGGGCAGTGAAAAGAGAAAATGCCTCATGCAATTCAGGCGCGCACGTTTTTTGTCATCGGATTTGATCACTGTCCATGGCGCGTCGGCTGTGTCGGTGTGGAAGAACATGGCTTTCTTTGCCTCAGTATAATCGTCCCAGCGGTCTAGCGATTTGATATCAATGGGGCTTAGCTTCCAGTGCTTGAGCGGGTCGTCACGGCGGGATATGAAGCGACGCAGTTGCTCGTCACGACTGACCGAAAACCAGTACTTGAATAACCTGATGTTGCTACGAACCAGCATTCTCTCGAACTCTGGGGTCTGACGCAAAAACTCCATATATTCGAGTGGGCGGCAAAAGCCCATGACGCGCTCCACCCCTGCGCGGTTGTACCAAGAGCGGTCAAAAAAGACAATTTCACCGGCAGTGGGGAAATGGTTGACGTAACGCTGGAAGTACCATTGCCCCCGTTCAGCCTCGGTGGGCTTTTCCAGTGCCACCACGCGGGCGCCACGTGGATTGAGATGCTCCATGAAACGCTTGATGGTGCCGCCCTTCCCAGCGGCATCGCGGCCCTCGAACAGTACAATGATCTTCTGGCCGGTTGCTTTGACCCAGCTTTGCACCTTAAGCAATTCGACCTGTAAGTCTTGCTTGTTGCGTTCGTACTCGCGTCGGCGAATACGCTCGGGATAGGGATACCCCAAGGGCAATTCGGCGTCTTCGCTGTCTTCATCGGTCCCATGCGGGGCGTTTGCCACCAGCATGGCTGTAGGTCCATGGCTGATTGCTTCTATCTCCTCGGCGGCCGTTGGGTTGGGAGGCTGGAAGTGGCCTTTATTCTCGCCAACCAGACTGTAATCGGCCCCGCTAGCGGGGGTGGATGGTGGTTCAGGCGATTTAGCGGCAGACTTGCGTCGGTTTTGGGCCATGGAATCGACTCCTTAGTTAATTAGGCACTTCTTTTTGCTTGATCTTACTACCCTTGCGGGTTAAATAAACAGTGGCTAGGCGATCCAAGTTGAAAAAAAAACCTGAATTACCTATTCTTTGCCAATATTCCGAATTTAATACGATAACTTAAAGAGGGAAGGACATGACCGACAGCAGCAGCCAAATTTGGGAAAACGTCCCTAGCCCATTTTGCGGCATCAGTTCCGACGATCTAAAGATTCAGGCTACCGGCAACGTGATTAAGGTGTTGGAAAACGGCGATGCCGTCACCCGAGCCGGCTTCGAGCAAGTGCCCACCGACACTCAACCCCGCATAGGCGGCAAAAATGCTACGCTGGATCAAGCAGTCGCGGCGGCGGCTGGCTATTTGCGCGATGCCCGGCTACCGCTGTTCGGCGGTTTCGGCACCGATGTCAACGACACCCGTGCCGCTTTGTCTTTGGCTGACCGGTGTGGCGCAGTTTTGGACCAGGCCCGCGCCGAAGGCGGTTTGCGCAATCTGCTGGTGCTGTCCGATACCGGCTGGGTCGCCTGCACCTTGGCCGAATTGAAAAACCGCGCCGAAGTGGTGGTCGTGTTTGGAAGTGACATTGAAGCCGATTTCCCTAGGTTCTTTGAACGTTTTGTCTGGAATAAAGAAACCCTGTTCGGACAAGATACCAGTCAGCGCGAAATTATTTACATAGGCCGGACCCCTGCCGGTGATGCCTCCACCTCTCCTAGTGGACGCAAGGCGCAAGTGCTGCCTTGCAGTGCCGAAAGCTACCCGGAAGTCGCCGCCGCCTTAAATGCCTTGGCGCGAGGCGTAAGCTTGCAAGCCGAATCCATTGGCGGCATTGCAGTGACCGAGTTGCAAACCGTCATCGACAAACTGAAGGCGGCGAGTTACAGCGTAGTGACTTGGGCCGCCGGTCATTTGAACTATGCCCATGCCGAATTGACCGTGCAGCAACTTTGCCAAGCCGTCGTCGCCTTAAACAAGTCAGGTGCCACCCGCTCTGCCGTATTACCCTTGGGTGGGCAAGACGGCGACCGCACCGCCAGCCAAGTCTTCGCCTGGCAAACCGGCTATCCGACCCGCATCAGCTATGCGCGTGGCTATCCTGAGTATGACCCCTATCACAACTCTACCAGTCGGCTGCTGGCGAATGGCGAGGCTGATGTGCTGGTGTGGGTTGCAACGATTAATGCCAAGCAGACACCGCCTGTCGCATCCATTCCGACCATTGTAATAGGCCGGTCTGGCATGGTGTTCGAGAAAGAGCCGGAGGTGTTCATTCCTGTTGGCGCACCGGGCATCGACCACGCGGGGCATATGTATCGTTGTGACAATGTGGTGTGCTTGCCTTTGCGCAAGCTAAGGGATTCGGGGTTGACTAGCGGGGCGGAGGTGTTGAAGGGGATTGAGGGGGTGTTGTGAAAAAACTCAACATTGAACAAGTAACCAGATTTAAGGCAAAAACTTAAGGTGTCTACTTTTCGTGCAAAAATAGGTGTACCCACTCCAGATTGTCCAATCACATTATTGGAGTTCGATTATCAAAATCCACGTCTTCTCACAGGCGATGATTTGGCATCGCATGATGAAAAGAGCATTATTTGCTCGTTGCGTGATATTGCTGCCTTAGATGAGTTGATTCAGTCAATTTGCGCGAATGGCTATCTCAATCTTGAACCGTTGATTGTATCGAGTGATAGCGAGTTTGGCCCCTTCACTGTCTTGGAAGGAAATCGGCGTCTTGCCTCAATTAGGCTAATTCAGAATAGAAGCCTTGCTAAAGATTGCAGGATATCAATGCCGTCCAGCATTCCTCAGTCTACGCTAGATTCTATTGAGAAAGTCAGCATCTGGCGGGTTAAGGAACGTTCCGATGCCCAGGCATTTATTGGTTTTAAGCATATTAATGGCCCTCATCGGTGGGAATCCTATGCCAAAGCACGGTTTGTCGCTGACTGGTACAAAAGGGACAAGGATAAAGGATTGACGATTGAATCCATAGCAAGACAACTTGGCGATGATAATGACACCATTCGATCCTATATTGGTGCGATTTTGATTCTGGAACAGGCCGAAGAAGAACGCCTGTTTAGCATCAAAGACCGTTCCAAACGCGGCCCTTTCGGGTTTTCCCATTTATATACCGCTTTAGGTAGAAAGGAATACCAAGAGTTTTTGAATTTGCCAAGAGGCTGGAATGCCAATCCAAGCGATCACCCCATAGATAAGACAAAAAGCAAACACCTTAAGGAAGTTTTGACATACATTTATGGATCAAAGCAAGACGACAAACCTTCCCTTATCAAGAGCCAAAATCCTGATCTTAAACACATTGGCGAAGTTTTGGCCCATCCTGTCGCATTGGAAAAACTTAGAGGTGGCTCCGACCTCGAAACAGCACATAACGAAACGCGTAAGCCACATGAGATTTTCAGTGATGCATTGGTGCAAGCGAGCTTGAAGATTGATGCCGTAGTTGGCTTGTTAGCAAAATATGATGGCTCAACTGCCTTGTTGTCAATCGCAAAAGAACTGTCTGAAAAGTCAGAAATGCTCATGTTAACCATGAAACGTAAGCATGAAAAGTCTTTGAAGAAGCAATAAGACAAATGGAAAGTATTAATGATTGAAACTCCTCTAGCTATACTCCCTTTGGATTGTGGAAGCCAAGAAATTTGTGATTGGTTTGAGCTATATACTTTATCCTCAGAATATTATGCCGTTAGTTTGCATGAACTAGCTCGTGTTTGGGATAAACGCAAGAACTCAGAAGATGCTGATTTTGAGGGAAATACAGTGGAGGCTCAGGACTTTCTGGAAGAAATCTATCAAGAAATCCGAGATAGAATGGAACAATTGGGCGAATGTTATCCTTTTCAATTCAGTGACAATGATCAAGAATTGATATTTTTGAATGATGGTTTAAATGATGGATCAAATATCTATATTTTTTGTTTGTTTATATCGCATACAAACAATAAAGTAATATTTGATAAGCCTTCATTTTATATCATTAACAATCGAGTCAGAGACCTCTTCCAAGCTTGTGCCACTTGGGCTGCTGCTGGTCTGGTTGAGGGTCATTCGTACTCTTTTGGGTTTCCACGCCCCGATCAATCGGGCTTTCTAGAGAAACTTACTATCATCTACCAACGTTTTGGTGATGGGAAGGTCATGGACACACCATTACCTGGTGTTTCTAAAAGTCCGAAAGATGAAGAAATTGATGTCATCTCATGGCATCCAAGAGCAGATTCCGCCCCTGGAACATATTATATTCTAGGGCAAGTAGCTTCAGGCAATAATTGGCTTGATAAGAGCATAAAGGGAGCTATTGAAGCTTTTCATGGAAACTGGCTATCTCCTATACCAGCAAGTACCCCCATTTCGGCCATGTTCATCCCCTTTGTTATTGAGCCAGTAAAAAACGAGAATATTAGCGATAGACTTGGTGTTTTAACCAGACGTTTAGGCCATATCTACCATAGGCTCCTTATTCCCGCTCTAGCAAGAAAAGGACTTGAACTCGGTAGAAACCGTAAACACTTGGTGATTGAGCGAATCGATGATGCCGTTGAAATATCAAACTGGATTGAAAAGGTAATTAATGACTTTAGGGGTTCTTGTGTGTATTCTTAACAAAATAACAAGCCCCTTGCGCTATCCGGGAAGCAAGGCCACTTTTTTGAATGTTGTTCTTCAGTTTATTGAAGTCCATGGTTTAAAAGGAAGGGAAATTGTAGAGCCTTATGCGGGAAGCGGCATCGTGTCCCTGTCACTTGTTGCAAATAATCTCGTCAGCCATGCAACGCTTGTGGAGAGAGACCCACTGCTCTACTCGTTCTGGAAAGCGGTTTTTGAACATACGGATATTTTGCTGTCTTCTATAGAAGAAATTAATGTCAACATGGATACTTGGCACGAACTCAGAGTCCTTCTTAAACATGAAATACCAATAGATGAACTTATTGCTGATTTAGCGTTGGCATGCCTATTTTTTAACAGAACAAATTTTTCAGGCGTTCTACACAGCGGCCCTATTGGTGGAAAATCTCAGAACTCTGATTATAAATTAGACTGTCGATTTAATAAAAAAGAAATAATATCTAGGATTCGACAAATTTCTTTACTTGGAGATAGAGTTTCAGTGAGGTTTGATGATGCGTTTGATTTTCTGCAAAAGGCAAATACTCAGAACAATGAAAATCGCTATTTCTACATTGATCCACCCTATTTTAAGCAAGGACGAAAGCTTTATAGGTACTATTACAAAGTAATCGATCACAAAAGATTACATGATATTCTTTCGGTTGCAACGTTTCCATGGCTACTCAGCTACGATAAACACGAGTTTATAGAATTGCTCTATGATAGCTTTCCCCAAGTTAATCAGAGCTTTAGATATATGACTAGGACACCAAAAAAGGAAAATGAATTAGTAGTCACTAACATGGGAAGATCAATTTTAGCTGCTCAATCTCAGCCCTCTTTGAGACCTGTTACAACCTTACGTGATGTGTCTATCATGCTAATAGAACCATAGACAGAACCATGGCAATCAACCCAAAAACCTATTGGATCAGCGAAGAAGACTATCTCCAAAGCGAGCTAATCAGCGAAACCAAGCATGAATACATGGATGGACAGGTTTATGCGATGACCGGTGCTAGCCGCAATCACGAGCGAATAGCGGGTAATGTGTTTGGCGAAATTAGGAATTGGTTAAAAGGCCGTCCATGTGAACCCTTTGCTTCAGATATGAAAGTCAAAGTCGGGAATAATTTCTTCTACCCCGATGCGATGGTCGTCTGTGACGAGCAAAACCCGCATGAATATTACACAGACTGCCCGGTTCTGATCGTCGAAGTTTTGTCGAAGAATACTCGCCGTAAAGATGAAACCACCAAGCGGCTGGCTTATTTTAATATCTTTACCTTGCAAGAATATGTCTTGATCGAGCAAGATATTGTCGATGTCGAGCTATGCAGGCGTAGCAAAGGCTGGGTGTCGGAGCATTTTTTCATGGGCGACGAGGTGTGCTTTGAATCCATCGGTTTGACACTCACCGTGGAGGAAATTTATGCGAGGGTCGATAACGAGGATGTGAAAACCTATTTTGAAGAAAAACGTATGGCTTTAGAACAAAGCGTCTAAAACCGGAATGACGGAATAGCTGAGACATCTCGCTAATCAGGAAACCGAATATGCCCAATAGCCAACGAATATAATATAAAGAACTCAACAGGAGAGCCACTACCATGCTAACCAAACTCACCGGCGGTAAAGTCTATGACCCCGCCCACGGCATCAACGGCGAAATCCGCGATATTTGGATTCGGGATGGTCGCATCGTCGCCAATCCGGGCGACAACCAGCCCACCGAAGAATACGATTTGCTCGGTAAAATCGTCATGGCCGGGGCCATCGACATGCACACCCATATTGGCGGAGGCAAAGTCACCATTGCCCGGAACCTGTTGCCGGAGGATCATCGTGGCGATTCGGTCGAACGTGAAGGCTTGATGCGGGCCGGTTGCGGCCATGCCGTGCCATCCACGCTGACCACCGGCTACCGTTACGCGGAAATGGGTTACACGGCGGGCTTCGAACCGGCGGTGCTGCCGATCAATGCCCGTCAGGCCCACCATGAAATGGCCGATGTGCCATTGATGGACGTGGGCGGTTTTGCTCGTTCCCAAGCTCCCGCTTGGGAATGGGGTTTTTGAAGCTCCAGCTTCCCGAAGAACGACCAAGCAGGAGCTTGCAAGATAAGGGTTCCCAAGCTGGAGCTTGGGAACCAGTCAAATAACCTGTGCTATAATACCCACTACCAAGTAACTCTTTGATGTTGAAAATGCTGTAATTATTCGATATTAAAAACGCTGTATCAACACGGGATTAACAGAATAACCATGTTTTCTGAACAACGCGTAGCACAAATGGCAGCTTACCTCTTGCAAAAAAGAGGTGGAAGAATGGCTTATATCAAGCTCCTGAAACTGCTCTATCTGGCAGATCGGGAGGCCATGGGGAAATGGGGCGAATCAATCAGCGGCGATTGTTTTGTTTCAATGCCGCATGGGCCTGTCTTGTCACAAACATGCGACCTCATTCGTGGTTTTGGCTCTTCAATTGAAATGGGGTGGGATTTCTGGATTAAAGACGAAGACAATTATGAAGTGTCTTTACGGCAACCGGCATCTAACCGCGAATGCTTTGATGAATTGAGCGATGCCGAACTTGGGATATTGGATGGTGTTTTTGAAAAATTTGGCCGGATGAGGCGATTTGAGATTGTAAAATATACTCATGACCATTGTGCCGAATGGGAAGACCCGCATGGCAGTTCATTTCCAATTAAACCAGAGGCAGTTTTTCGTGCTATGGAAACCAAAGAAGAAAGGGTTCAAGTGTTGCTTAGGGAGCATAGAAAACTGGTTGATCTTGACTTGGCTAGAAGCGCGTTGAGATGAGCCTGTGTGTACCTTTTCGCAAAGGTTCGCTATTAATTCCAACAGGGTCATGCCAACATCTTCACATAATTTGTAACGACCCTGTTTTCTACCCAGCGTTGGCGAAGGAGTGCTTTTTGGCGGTTAATATCAGCAGCATTGATCCAATCATACAATACGACACAACCTGTATATTAAAAGATGGAGACCATCCTTTCATCAAGCATGATAGCTATGTGTATTACAGGAAAGCAGATATATTCGGCGCAACGACTACCGAAAGGATGGTTGCAGAAGGTGATATATCATTACATGATCCTTTCTGTGATGTGGTTTTTGAAAAAATACTGGCTGGATTTTACCAATCAAATGAAGTCAGACCAAAGATTTTGAAATTTTTTCAGAAATATTGTACCCATTCGGAGTGATCTATAACAACCAGCTTCTTTGAAGAAAAGCGCATTGCTTTAGAATAATTGCCCCCGTTAATGCCGACTAACGCTTGAGTAGCCGAAGCAGCTTCATCAATTTTTCTAGCCTGCCCGGTACGGAAGGATACATGAAGCGCAACGGAAAGCGTGTCAATTCCGAGTCAGGTGCCACTTCAACCAAGGCTTTGTAGAGCAGTTTCGCACTATCCATCCTACCAGTGGCAGCAAAATAAGCGCACATCACCCCGTTGAAACCGCAAAATTCGGTCACATGAAAGCAGTTTCGATTTGGGAATAGCAGCTTCAAATCTAATCTTTGCGTTTAGCATTCCCATTCCTGTATAATACCATCTTTAAACCTTACCGAGGGGCGCTGCGACGGTTTACCCGCCAGGCTCGGAAGGGTGTTCCAATGTGAACGGCGCTCGATCACCCATCTTCCGATGGCGGTGTATCGAGCTTCATACCCCCCATGCGAAAGATGGCTTTCAACTGCTTTAAGGAGCATACGAAACCATGAACGCGCAACTAAAAACCAACTTCACCGATTTTCAAATAGCCGACCTTTCCTTGGCTTCCTGGGGTCACAAGGAAATCCGCATCGCCGAGACCGAAATGCCGGGCTTGGTGGCAATCCGCGAGGAATTCGCCGCCTCCCAACCATTGCAAGGCGCACGGGTCACCGGTTCGCTGCACATGACCATCCAGACGGCGGTGCTGATCGAAACCCTCGTCGCACTAGGCGCGGAAGTGCGCTGGGCCTCCTGCAACATCTACTCCACCCAAGACCATGCCGCCGCCGCAATTGCCGACCAAGGCATTCCGGTGTTCGCAGTCAAGGGGGAAAGTTTGGTGGACTACTGGGATTACACCCATCGCATCTTTGAATGGGCCGACGGCGGCTATTCCAACATGATCTTGGACGACGGCGGTGATGCGACCTTGTTGTTGCACTTAGGTGCCCGTGCGGAATCAGACATTTCGGTACTCGCCAGTCCGGGCAGCGAAGAAGAGCGTATCCTGTTCGCCGCGATCAAGGCCAAACTAGCGGTTGATGGAAAGTGGTATTCCACCCGTCTGGCCGAGGTCAAAGGCGTGACCGAGGAAACCACCACGGGCGTACACCGCTTGTACCAGATGCATGCCAAAGGCGACCTGAAATTCCCCGCGATCAATGTGAACGACTCGGTCACCAAGTCCAAGTTTGACAACTTGTATGGTTGCCGCGAGTCCTTGGTGGACGGCATCAAACGCGCCACTGACGTGATGATCGCCGGCAAGGTTGCCTTGGTCGTCGGTTATGGCGATGTCGGCAAGGGTTGCGCCCAAGCTTTGAGTGCGTTACGCGCCCAAGTGTGGGTGACGGAAATCGACCCGATTTGTGCATTGCAAGCTGCGATGGAAGGCTACCGGGTAGTCACCACGGACTATGCCGCCGACAAAGCCGATATTTTCGTCACCGCCACCGGCAACTACCATGTCATCACCCATGATCACATGGCGAAGATGAAGGATCAGGCCATTGTTTGCAACATCGGCCATTTCGACAATGAGATTGAAGTCGCTGCGATTGAAAAATACCAGTGGGAAGAAATCAAGCCACAGGTGGACCATGTCATCTTCCCCGATGGCAAACGCATCATCCTGCTGGCCAAGGGGCGTTTGGTGAATCTAGGTTGCGGAACCGGCCACCCATCTTATGTGATGAGTTCCTCGTTCGCCAACCAGACCATTGCCCAAATCGAGTTGTGGGGCGAGAAGGATTCAGGCAAGTACCCGGTCGGGGTCTACACCTTGCCGAAGCACTTGGACGAAAAAGTGGCCCGCTTGCAGTTGAAGACACTCAATGCCGAGTTGACCGAACTGACCGAGGAGCAAGCCGATTATATCGGCGTGCCTAAGGAAGGTCCGTACAAGACCGATCATTATCGGTATTGAGGTAATCCAACACTGTGACATTTCGGCATGGATGCCGAAATCCAGCGGTCACGGATGGCAAGCAAAGAGTTACAGCATACCTCGCGTACATTTTGAATGACAGTGTTTCCCTTCGCTCTAGGTTGGGCGGGAATACAAATCCTGCCCTGTTCTGTACCATCGAGTTTCACTTCCAACGCCAATGCAATAACTTCAGCCTCACCCCGGTCAAGCGTGGGCAGCGTCGTTAGACAATCCATGAACTCAACTACGCTCATTCCGGCAAGTCGGGCCGCTTTGCCTAGAGAAATTGTTTCCTCGTCGAAAAGTTTGATAGCGAGAGCCACATTCACGCCTTCTCGCACCAATATTTCATCGAACGGAACCACCATAAAAATAGGTTGCCCATCTTGAGTCACCACGGATAATTTTCCCGCCTCCACCTCACGAGTGAGTTCGTCGGCGCGGGTACTTAGGCGATTTCCAATAATGAATTAACCAAAAGAATCGTCCACGAAAAACACGAGAGGCACGAACGAATCTTGCTTTTTTTCGTGCTTTTCGTGTCTTTCGTGGACTCTATTTTTTTATACGGATCAAATTTCTTCATGGGATATTCTTTCTCAGGAATCACCTTAAATCACGAAGATTGAAGTGTGCAGGGTAGGTTTCCAGTTTGGGGATGGCTTTTGCAAATAAGCAGAAAGAACCGTTGAAGGATGCTCGTCTTGGTTTTGGGTCAAGGATTATGCCGCATCAGCCAAGTCCAAGCTTACTTTCATTCCTGCCCGCGTTGCTAGGGTAATCAACAGTTCAATACTGAATTTATCCCATTTGCCGCGTATCAGTTCAGCAACACGCGATTGGCTGATACCCAAGCGAGCGGATATTTCAGCTTGAGTTTGCCCACTCGCTTGAATCCATAAACGCAACTCACCCATTAGCTGTGAGCGTAGAGACAGCAAAGCCGATTCATCGGATGAAAACCTTAGGTCTAAAAACACGTTGCCGGTAGATTCAGTAATATTGGCTTCTTGGGAGTTCATGGTTCAATCTCCGATGGATCGATAGCGACGACGGGTTAACTCTAGATCACTTTGGCGAGTTTTCTGGGATTTCTTCTGAAATGTATGAAGGAGACCTCGTTCCGCGTGGGCAAACGATAGAGCCGTTTGCCTACCCGGCTATTCCCCGGCAAGTTTCAGGATACGCCGTTTTATATCGTCAGAAATCCACATGCCCGCCTCGCTAAAACGACTTATCATGGGTTCAATCCTGTCCACTAAACCGAGAGACTTGGCTTCAAGCAATACTTTCAAAGTTCCCCAAACCGTCAAACCCGCCGCCGTTGCCGTCCGTCGCGCCAATCCATCATCCAACAAGATAATATGGTTTGGGTTTTCCAAAGCCAAGGCCATGGCGGACAATTCACCAGCCCCCAAGTCCAACGCCAGCCATTCCGAAGGCATGTTTTTTGGGTTGACCGTGCGCAACCAAGGATAGTTTACTGAAATTGGCACGTCATATCCTTTCGTCTGGCCCACCAGCAATTTATTCCGCACCGCTTCAGTTGTCCAGATTTCATCAAACATTATTGGTAGCCAATCAATAGCACCCACACGATACAGATAGAGTAATGGTGACGCGTTGCTAATGGCTTTGGACATGCCCGTTTTCCAATTCATCCAGTTCGGCACTTAAAGGGAAAACTTTGTACCGGCTTAAATTCAGCAAGAACTCAACCCTTGGCATACCGGCCAGTTCCGCTGCCCGCCCGGAGGAAAGTCGGCCCATTTCAAACAACTTGACCGCAGCGAGCATCTGCATTTCACGACCAAAACTGGCGGCATCGGTCTTTTCCGCCAATAAGACTTTTTCAGGGATTTCAAATATGGCTTGGTAGGTGGTCATATTTCCGCCTGTATACGATAATGAGGCAAGCGATTTAACGGCTTGTTTCTTAATGCACTTGTGTCAACCGCCAAATCAATCGAATAAACCGTGTTCATTGTAACCCATGATTTTGATGGTTCCCACGGTCTCCGTGGGAACCAATCGCCTGACGCTCCGCGTCAACAACCGCTGGAGCGGTTGGAGCCGCATTCCCACGCCGGAGCGTGGGAACGATCAAATACCAAAGTTTTCATAGTGAATCATTAGCTCTAAGCAACTCGACCACTTCCGTCAAATGGCGGATTTTCTCGTCCCTTAATTCAATTTCCTTGTCTTTCAGTTGAATCATCAACTGTTGTTTTTCAAGTTCGGATTGGAGCTCGGAGGCTTCGGTAGTCGAATAATGATGATTATTCTGGGTATCCATATTGTTTGTCGAATAGTTAGTACAACTACTTGTGCAAGTTAGATTAAAAACATTTTTATCCACAGTACCCAATAACTCAATTGCCTCAACATCAAAAACATTTGCAATTTGTTCCAAACGAGTCAGATTAATATCACAATCGCCCCGTTCTATTTTGCCATACCCATTGACGGACAAATTCAATTTGTCAGCCACCTCCTCCTGCGTCAACCCTTTCACTTGCCGAGGCAGCCGGATTTTTTCATGGATGGGCATCGTTACACACTATAAGTTGCAAAATGAAACGGGCAGGTGGTGGTGAAAATTGATGAATATCTTACACTACGTGCAAGTTTAGCATAAAAATATTTTTCAATCGTTCCAACGTCCCTGCGCTCGTCGTTATACACCAGTGTCGGAGGCACGTCATTCCGGCATGGACCGCCGGAATCCAGTCACAGGGAAGTGAATCTGCCAGTTGCCAGCGATGCAAAATCAAGCATTTATGGAAGCGGCGAGTAAGATAACCCGGCTAGTCCTGCCATCCATGGAACCTGGATTCCGGCGGTCCATGCCGGAATGACGGCATATTTCGACTTGGCTAAATTTGTGTAACATTCAAGGGTACGCACTTGGTGATACAGAGCACTATGAATTTCATAGCCATGCTGATCCAGTGCCGCTTTGACTTTACTATCTCATTAAAGTGGAGACTGTACCATGAAACGCCTAATCTCTGTTGTGTTTGCTTTGTTGATCGGTTGGTGTTCTTCGGTTGCTGCCGAAACCAACGTCTATGGTACGTTTAAAATTCTTGGGATTGGTGGGCAAACGACTGACCCCTATGTTGTCGTATTCGCGTCTTATGTGGGGGGCAACGATGGATGGCAATTACAATATTGCGCTCAACAAAATTGGTGGTGGCCGACGGGAACTACTCATACATGGTGGCTGGATCGTAACGACATGACAACTTATGCAACTTTTTTAGCGGCTTCTCGTACACAAAGCAAGATTTTCATATCAGGATATGTAGATCCAAAATGGTATGCTCAATGCCGAATTTGGCAATTTGCAACAGGTAGATAGCTGAGCATTTTTTAAACGGCTTGCAAAGTAGCATTCCTGTTTTGCTTGCAGTCGGTATTCTTTTTCGATAAAGAAAGCCTAACAAGCCAAATTGAGTCGTCTGATGCATCGGTGTCATTGAGGCCACTATGAAAATCTTTAATTTTGCCAAGGCAACAGTTGCTTTGTTTATACTGGCGAATTTTGCCACTATTGCCTTGGGGGATAGTGCAACAGTTCCGAATAATCTCAGCGCAACGGCTACTTCATGCAACAGTATTAATCTTAGTTGGTCGGCAATAAATGATTACACATCACTAACAATGCTGATTGGCTTTAATGGTAAAGATGGAGCTTTCAGCACAGAGGCTTATTTGTCATCCTCAGATAGTAGCTATAATGACTCTGGGTTACAATCATCGCGCCAATATTGTTATAAAATTCGCGGAGAAAAATCTGTCGATGACCTCAACAAGCCGATTTATGACAAAGATAAAAAAACAATAATTGGTTACGAAAAGAAGACTGATACACAATATTCAAGTCCAGCTTGTGCCACAACACCCGCTCCGGCTCCTGTCACACCCGGAAAACCATTACTCTCGATCAATCATGGTGAGAATAATCTAACCATATACTTGACTTGGATAGTCAATCCCAATGGTAATGTACCGAATGCCTGTGTTCAGCAATCAGGTTTTGAAGTATGGCGACAGAGTGGTAGTAGCCCAATGGCACTCTACCAATATTACTCAACGAATTCCTATTTGGTGACAGGTATCCAAAACGGTGTACAGTATTCCTACCAAGTAAGAGCCTATCTTTCCACTTTTCCGACGGCATATTCTGGCTTTAGCCCTTCTACACTAGTAAGTGTTACTGGGCGTTATTGACAACAGGAATCAGCGGCAATGGTTCAGTGAATGGACCGAGCGGGCTGGGCATCAATTGTCCAAGCGACTGCAAGGAAATGTTCGCAGCGGGGACACCGATTACCCTGACTGCGACCGCTGCGGCTGGCTATAAATTTGTGAAATGGCAGGGTGGCTCCTGTAATTTGGCCAATCCATGCAGTTTTACGATGAACGCAACAACCAATATCACTGCCATCTTTGAAGCTGATAAGACACCTCCCGTCGTTTCTTTGACTTCCCCCACCACTGGGCAAACGCGTATGGATGCCATTAATTTTGCGGCCCAAGCCAGCGACGATGTAGGAGTCACAAAGGTTGAATTCTATGCCAATACGACATTGCTTGGCACGGTGACAAGTGCGCCCTATCAATCGCGAGTCAATTGGAACCCGCAAACACTGCCCTATGGCACTTATGATTTTACCGCCAAAGCTTATGATGCAGCGGGTAATGTGGGGGTTTCAGCACCTGTTAAGGCCAAAGTAATTTCAGGCCAGTTGATCCGCAATTCCAGTTTTGAACCACAAGTGACTGAATGGACTGCGACAAACGGTGTTTTAACCAATGGCCCTACGACCATGGCCCATACCGGCAGTGGTTACGGCAGCCTTCATCTTGCCAACATAGCCGGTTCAACCGATAGCGTCTATCAACCCGTCACCTTGCCAGCCGATGCCGTGACAGCCAACCTCAGCTATTGGTTGCGGGTCGATAGCTCAGCACCCAACGGCACTGTGTCATACGATAAGCTAACCGCCACCGTGCGTGACACGGCTGGAAACATTCTTGGCACACTCGGTACCTATTCCAGTATAAACAGGACGGCAAATTACACCGAGAATCGTTTCGACCTGTCTGCATACAAGGGCATGACTATTGGGTTATATTTCCAAAGCAGTAAACCGAGCAGCCCCTTGATGCTGCCGGTCGATGATGATGTCATCCTGTCTTCACCATTGGATAAATCACTTCGGTTTTACCTTGATGATGTGACGCTGAACGTTACTCAATAGTGCTATAAGATGCGCCGACGAAGGAGGCGCATCGGTAGCGATGGATACGCTGCCTGTAGGAGCGGTTTTGGAACCCGCAACTACAGGCTATTGCGCCCTTGCATTGCGCTTCGTTTTGGCACTTTCATTGACCTAAGGAGATTTCCAATAACGAATCCACCAAAACCGAAATGAATTGTCCACGAAAATCACGAACAATTCCTCCGCAAATCAACTTGCCAAGCTGGTGCTTGGCGTTCCTTCTGGGAGCGCCAAGCACCAGTTTGGCCTTTGGATGGGGTGTTCATTATTGGATATCACCTAACCACTATTCCTCCCATCCTCCCCCGGCTCCACCCGGCAATCCGCCCAATCTTGCTGCTGCGGCAGTGGCATGTTGATATCAATGCCATGCTCTTGCATGGCTTCTTGCATCGCCTCCACCTGTTCCTTTAACTTCAAAATATGTTCCAGTAAATGGTCGATGGCGTTGGCGACGGGGTCGGAAATGTCGGCGGTCATGCCATAGGCTTCAAAGCCAATTTTATCGGCGATGGCTTGGCGTTGCGCATCTTGCACCTTGCGGTCGGGGTTGACCCGGTGGCTGGGTATGCCGACCACGGTAGCCCCGGCAGGTACGTTCTTCAAAACCACCGAATTGGAGCCGACTCTCGCGCCATCGCCCAATGTGATTGGCCCTAGCACTTTTGCCCCTGCGCCGATGACCACGCCTTTTCCCAATGTCGGATGGCGTTTGCCCTTTTTCCAACTGGTACCCCCCAAGGTGACACCGTGGTAGAGTGTGCAGTCGTCGCCGATGTCGGCAGTTTCGCCGATGACCACGCCCATGCCATGGTCGATGAATACGCGGCATCCAATCTTCGCGCCAGGGTGGATTTCGATTCCAGTCAGCCAGCGCCCGATATGTGACAGAAAACGCGCGGGCCAGCTTAGCCTAAGGTTCCAGAGCCGGTGGCTGACGCGGTGCAATAGCAAGGCATGGACTCCGGGATAACAGGTGATGATTTCAAAGTAAGATTGCGCAGCCGGGTCGCGTTCGAAGATGCAGCCGAATTCGTCTTTTATTTTTTTCAGCATAGTCATGAGTCCTGTGCCGGAGGCAGGGTGGGTCCAGTCAAGTTATCTTGGTCGTCGTTCAGCCCACGGTCCAATGCAAACATGGAGTGCGGCGACTCGTCGTCGCATGGCACGAAAGGCTGCGACGAGTCGCTGCACTCCACAAACTCATCCAATTGGGCTGAACGATGACCAAGGCCAGTCAAACTTGGGCGGATGTGTTTTTGCACGGCATTCAGAATTCCTCGCAAGATATGGATGTCGGTTTTTTCCAGTTCGGAACGGTTGAATATCCTGCGCAAGCGGCGGATCAGTGTAGGGGAGGATTTTCTTTCGTGCAAAAAACCGATGTCAAAAAGAGTCTGTATCAAGTGTCCGTGGAAAGATTCGAGTTCTTCGCCGTTGGCGCGTTCCTCTCCATCGGCTCGTTCCCCGTCACTGTCTTCGGCTAGGAGAGGATTAGCAGCCGAACTGGCTGCTTGGAACAGTTCATAGGCGACCACTTGCACGGCGGCGGCAACGTTGAGTGATTTGAACTCAGGGTTGCAGGGGATGTGCAATAGGAAATGACAGCGCTCCAATTCCTCGTTAGTCAGGCCGGTGCGCTCACGACCAAACAAGATGGCCGTTTTGACATTGCCGTTGGCAATGACTTTTTCTGCGCATTGCTTCGGGTTTAGCTGGGGCCAGGCCACCGTGCGCAAGCGGGCACTGGCCCCGATAATCATTTGGCGGTCGGCCAGCGCTTCGTCCAGGCTTTCAAAAACCTGGGCATCCCTTAATATATCATCGGCGCCGGCAGCGCGGGCGTTGGCATCCTCGCTGGGGTAAATTTTCGGAGCCACTAGGCCAAGATCGGTTAGCCCCATGTTCTTCATGGCGCGGGCCACACCGCCGATGTTGCCGGGATGGGTGGTGGCGACTAAAAGGATGCGAATATTTGACGGCAAGACTATTAACCTAAGCTTTTGCAAGCAATATGGACAAAAAGAGTAAAATACTAGCAGAAATTTTACCTTACTAACTGCATTAAATCTTAACGGTGAACCATGGACCCAATGTTGACTATTGCCGTGCGCGCTGCCCGTGCCGCCGGTGACCTGATCGTCCGCTATGTCGATAGAATAGACACCCTGAATATTTCAGTCAAAGGACGCAATGACTTCGTCAGCGAAGTGGATAGCCTAGCCGAGCAGGAAATCGTCAGTATTCTGAGCAAAGCCTATCCCAGCCATGCTTTCCTCGGCGAGGAGGGTGGACGCCACGGACTGCCCAAAGGTGAGTTCACCTGGATCATCGACCCGTTGGATGGCACAACCAACTTTTTGCATGGATTCCCCCAGTTTGCCGTTTCCATCGCACTGATACACCGGGGCAACATCGAGTGCGGGGTTGTCTATGACCCCATGCGGCAGGAGTTGTTCACCGCCAAGCGCGGCGGTGGCGCGGCACTGGAAAACCGGCGCCTGCGCGTCACCAAGCAGAAAACATTCACAGGGGCCTTGCTAGGCACGGGCTTTCCGTTCAAGGATCAGCGCCACCTTGATGCCTATCTAGGCATGTTCCGCGAATTAATGAAGGACACCGCAGGCATCCGCCGCCCCGGTTCCGCCGCGCTGGACTTGGCGTGGGTGGCTTGTGGCCGGATGGACGGTTTCTGGGAATTTGGCCTGATGCCTTGGGACATTGCCGCGGGGGTTTTGCTGATTCAGGAGGCCGGTGGCATCGTCACCGATTTGGAAGGCGGCACTAAATTTTTGGAAACCGGCAATGTGCTGGCTGCCAACCCTAAGTTGCATGTGCTGATGTTGGATGCCATCCGGCCCCATGTCACCGATGCGTTGCGCTATAAGGCGCCGTTGGGGGAATGAATGGGGTTTGTTCTTTTACTTTGCGTCGTTGCGCCGTTGCGTGAGACAAAAAATTTAGCTCTGGTGCATGGTCAAGCCGCAATGTGAGAGGGACAAAAAGAAAGTTTCACGCAAAGGCGCAAAGACGCAACGTAGAGCAAAGCGTTGAACCGCAGCCGGACGGGATTTGTAATCCCGTCCTTAACGTTTTGCAGTTTGGCAGGCATGGTTGAATACACAAAACGTAAGCTTCGGGGTTCAAACCCCGTCGCGTTTTGGCAAAGATATTGTAAAATCTAATGTACAATTTTTATCATGTTAATGATACGGGGTAGTCATGATTCATAGTGTGGAACAACTGGAGGCTGAACTATTGCAGCTTCCCATAGGCGAGCGGGCTAGGCTTGCCGAAAGACTGATTACCAGTCTGGATGAGGAAGCAGAAGTTGAAGCGGCATGGTCCAATGAAGTTCAGCGGCGGTTGGCCGCGTTCGATGCCGGTGAGGCAGCATCTTTCCCGGCTGAGGAAGTAATCGCCGAGGCACTTGGGCGTTGTTTGGCATGATTATTCGGTTCTTGGGAGATTGCATTTAATAGAGCCAAGTCCCTCTCAACGATCTTCATGAATTCTTGGCAGCATTCAAAGAATTGCTCTGCCCATTTTTTGTGAAAATCCGATTCTTTTGTAACCCTAGCTTTTACGCTTTCTGTTAGACGGAGAAATGAAATACCGATGATTGCTACAATTATTGGAGTTGCTATACTGGCAAGAAACTTGACGATGTCTAGCCAGAATTTAATGTCATCATTTGTCATTTGGTCAATTCCATAATAATCATATAAATTGGGAACCGCTAATTATAGTGCTATTGGACAACATGATCCCAGTGTTGTAGGTTTTATTCTTTTACGTTGCGTCGTTGCGCCGTTGCGTGAGACAAAAGAATTCCTGATTAGGAAGATGCTTCAGCTATTCCGTCATTCCGGCATGGAGCGCCGGAATCCAGATTGCAGGGATGCCATGAAACCTTGCCGTCCATGGAGCCTAGGTTCCGGCTATCCCTGCCGGAACGACGACGTTTTGGGTTTAGCTAAAACATCTTCCTAATCAGGAATCGCAATGTGAGAGGGGCAAAAAGAAGGTTTCACGCAACGGCGCAACGACGCAACGTAGAGCAAAGCGGTGAACCGCAGCCGGACGGGATTTGTAATTCCGTTCTTAACGTTTTGTAGTTTGGCAGGCATGGTTGAATACACAAAACGTTCTGGACTTTTCCTGTGGGCTAAGATAGCAGCAATTCTCATTTTGGCAAAGATTGATAAGGGCGGGTTTGGAACCCGCCCCTACGCAAGAAATTTATTTTCATATTATCAATGAATTATAAACGGGATACGGAACAACGATTCGTAGGGGCGGGTTCCAAACCCGCCCGGTTCTGTTCAAAATGAGAATTGCTGCTAAGATAGCGTACATTTAAATGTGCATCAAACTGTCAAGAAGGAACCTCAATGAAACAAGCGTCATTCACTGAATTGCGCAACAATGCCCGACATTTCTTCGATCTGATTGAGTCTGGCGAGCCAGTGCGTATTTTGCGTAACGGGAAACCCATTGCCGACATTGTGCCGGTGCCTACCGACATTCCCTCATGGAAATGTCGCAAAGCCCAGCCTCTAGTGTTGGATGGTGTTTCGCTTAGCCGTTTGATTCTTGATGAACGAGACGTAGGCTTGTGATGCGGGTTTTTTTCGATTCTTCAGCCTTTGCATCACTTCAGACCGAAAGCAATGCATTGCCGCGCAAGCGGCTGGATTAAGGGTGATTGAGTTGTGAGGGTTTAATGCACCGCCTAATAGAAATCGAAACCAAACTGGCTTTCCAAGAAGATGCCATCCAAACGCTTAACGACGTGGTATGCCGACAACAACGGCAGATCGAACAATTGGAGGCAACCCTAACGTTGTTGATTGATCGTTACCGGCAAATATCGGAGACTCAGGAGTCAGGTAATAAGCCAGTTGACGAGAAGCCGCCGCATTATTGATACAGCGTTTTCAACATCAAAGAGTTACTTGATAACTTGCATGAAAGGGCAAGACATTCAGTTAACTTGCAGAGTTAACTGAATATCCTTTATTAGGGATATTTTAAAGATGAAAACGCTGTATATCAAGATTTATCTATGCTTCACATACCTTTTGCAGAAATGTATGCCAACCAATCATTTAAACGCGTATAATAATGGTAAGCGTTCACCCCCCCCCGCTTTTTCCCGGCAGCGCGGCCATCTTGGCCTCCATTTCAGCGGGCGAGACGCCCACGCTCCCAGGGGGGGGTGAACGCTTACTAATAATGCACCTATGGGCTTCCCTCAACGCAAGGGCGCAACAGGCGTGTTCCGTCGTTTTGGCAACGTCTTTTGTTGACCGTCAAAACGGCCTATGTGCCATTTTTTTCACCGCTAGGAGTCCCGATTTGCATTCATGTAAAGCGTTTTTTCTTAACAAAGGAAAATAATAAAGGACACTCATTCAAACTATCCTGTGTGCCTGTGCTTTGCAAAATGGTAACCCAACAAGTAACTATTCGATATTAAAAACGCTGTATGTACAGCATTTTTTCTTAACAAAGGGTAATAATAAAGGACGCTCAATCAAATCATCTCGCGTGTATGTGCCTTGCAAAATAATATGACCTAAAAGTAACTCTCTGATATTAAAAATGCTGTAAGTATGGAAAACAATTCTATTAAATCCCAATCGACATTGACCTGCCCTGTTTGTGGTCAAGCCAGCTTGGAAACCATGCCCGTGGATGCCTGCTTGTATTTTTGGGAATGTCCGGCCTGTAAAACATTACTCAAACCCCAACCAGGGGATTGCTGCGTGTTTTGTTCCTATGGAGACATTCCCTGTCCGCCGGTGCAAACTGTTACAATGCATGGTCGTTGCTGTTGTCCGCCGCAATAGACAGTTGTCATTCAGCCTTAGACCTGATGCTGTAAATTTGTGTTCCCCCGTCGCTCCAACATGAACCGCCGGAATACAGATTACAGGTATATGATAGTCAACTGGAATGCATCTATAGATCATACACCGCTGTGTTTGATAGTTTGCCATCCATGGACGCTGGATTCCTGCATCCCTGCCGGAATGACGATAAACATTTAATTCAACAGCATGGGTATCTTTACCCCAAGGCAGGCATCGACATGAACATGAACCCGCTTCGCTTGGCAAAAAACGAGGAAAAGCGCCTGCGTGCCGGGCATCTTTGGATTTTCAGCAATGAGGTTGACAACGGGCAGACACCGGTCAAGGGTTTCCAGCCCGGCGAACTGGTTAAGGTGGAAGATTCAAAAGGACAGGCATTGGGTGTTGCCTATGTCAATCCGGACACGCTGATTTGCGCCCGTATCCTAAGCCGCGACCCGCGGGTGAACATCAATGAAAAATTCTTCATGCACCGATGCCAGATGGCCTTAGGTCTGCGCCAAAGGCTGTTCGACCAACCTTACTATCGGCTTGTGCATGGGGAAAGCGATGGCTTGCCCGGTCTGGTGGTAGACCGCTTCGGCGATGTGTTGTCGGTGCAGACCAACACCGCCGGTATGGAGAACCTGCAACCGCAAATTATCTCTGCTTTGGAGAAACTCCTGTCGCCCCGCGCCATCGTTTTGAAAAACACCTCTAGCTTGCGCCAACTGGAAGGTTTAGAACAATATACCAAACTGGTTGTCGGTGAATTGACCGGCTCGGTTGAGATCGAGGAAAACGGCGTAAAATTTCATATTGATGTCATGGGTGGGCAGAAGACGGGTTGGTTTTTCGACCATCGCTGCAACCGGGCGCTGGCATCCAAACTGGCGAAAGGCCAAGCAGTGCTGGACTTGTTTTCCTACGCCGGAGGATGGGGCATACAAGCGGCCGCAGCGGGGGCGGAAGCGGTTGATTGCGTGGACGGCTCGGAGGCGGCGATTAGCCTTGCACGAGAAAATGCCAAATTAAACGGGGTGGCGGACAAGGTCAGTTATGAGCGGGGCGATGTGTTTGAGTTTCTGAAGCTGGCTCGTGAGGAAAGGCGCAAATACGGGCTGGTCATCCTCGACCCGCCGGCCCTAATCAAGCGCAAAAAGGATGTCAAAGCCGGCATGGAAGCTTACCGACGGCTGAACCAAGGTGCGCTGCAACTGCTAGTACCGGGGGGGGTTTTGGTTTCGGCTTCCTGCTCCCACCATCTGTACCGGGAAGTGCTGCACGATATCCTTCGTGCAGCCGCCCGTCACGGCGACCGCCATATGGCATTCATCGCCCAAGGTGGCCCTGGGCCGGACCATCCCATCCACCCGGCCATCCCCGAAACCGATTACCTGAAGGCATTTTTTTGCAGTGTGACGGAAAGTTTGTAGGGAATGGAAGGTTCGGGCATCAGCATTGTAAAATAGGGTCTGCACTGAAACATCCTGGAGAAAACCGTGAGCACCATACCGCAAGCCTACTTGGATACCTTGGACCCATTGATTGCCACGGCAAGAAAGTTTATGGAAGAGGGACAGTCGCTACATCCTGTGGCATTTGTTGGAAACTTCACAACCGGCATTACCGTGCCAGTCTTGTTTGACACGTCTTCAGCCGCTGCCAAAGATGGTTCGTCAAAAGGTATCCGGCAGGCAGCCAAGGAGTTGGATGCCGATTTTGTGGCTGTCATCATGGAGGCATGGTCCCTGCCGGAGGACAAGGCGAGAAATTACCAAGCTATCTTGGAACGTTACGGTTCAATAGCGGCTTCGCCCTACAGAGTCGATATTGTCACCATCTCTGTCGAGACTCGCCACGGGCTATGGCTTGCGCAAATGCCCATCAAACCCAAGGGAGTGTCCAAAAAGCTACGAACCTTCGGCGAACCGAAGTACCGCCTTTTTTCCGAGGCCGAGGGAAGATTCGTCGGTTTGCTGCCATTAAAAGATGATGCGATGCCAGTACCCGGCGGGCTTCATTAATCAAGACCGACTCGGTTTTAAAACCCGAGTCGGTCTGGCACGGGAGCCTGCCCCCGTGTTCAATACGGTTGAATTAAGGGGTAGGTCGGCATCCCTATGCCGACTGGGCACACGGTTAGTCTCGGCGGCAAAGGATTGCCGCCCTACGATTTGGTTCGTGAGTGTGCTTAATTCAACAGTATTGGCCCCCGTTTTGGATTTGATGGATTTTAGAAGCTGATGTTACGCACCGTAGGCCGGAATAAGCCCGTTTACGGGCGTTTCCGGCAAGAGCATCACCCGGACAAGTGCTGCTTACTTCGCCGGAAACGCCCACCGGGGCGGGCTTATTCCGGCCTACGTCTGGCGGCATGCCTAACATCAGTTAGAAGCTGTGTTCCTTTGCCGGGAAGCTTCCGTTGCGGACGGCTTGGGCATATGCCAGGATGGCAGAGGGAATGTCACCGGCACCGGCCATGAAATCCTTCACGAAGCGTGGCCGTTTTCCAGAGCCTAAGCCCAAAAGATCATGCAGCACCAAGACCTGTCCGTCGCAACCCGCTCCCGCACCGATGCCGATCACGGGAATGTCAAGCGCACGGGTAATTTCCTCGCCCAAGGTGGCCGGCACACATTCAAGGACCAGCAACCCAACCCCTGCTTCTTGCAAAAGCAAAGCGTCTTCTAGAAGCGTTTGGGCGGAGCGGTCTTCCCTGCCTTGCACTAGGTAGCCTCCCATTTGATAGACGGATTGGGGCAACAGCCCAAGATGACCGCATACCGGGATGCCCTGTCCAACCAGAAAGCGCACGGTTTCTGTCCTGCTGCGCCCACCCTCCAATTTGACCATTTGCGCATGGCCCTCGCGGATCAACCGTGCGGCGCTTTCGGCGGCTCGTTCCGGCGTGGGATAGCTCATAAAAGGCAAGTCGGCTAGCAGCAACGCCCGCTTGGCTCCGCGCGCCACGCAGCGAGTGTGATAGACCATGTCGTCTAGTGTCGTAGTCAAAGTGGTTTCATGGCCCTGAATCACCATGCCTAGCGAGTCGCCGACCAGAATGACATCAACCCCGCTTTCGTCCAGTAATTGGGCGAAGGTTGCGTCATAGGCGGTCAACGCGACGATTTTTTCATCCCTTGCCTTCATGGCTGCAAGTTCTGGGATTGTGATGGCAGAATTAATCATGTCTGATGACCTCCAAGCCACGCAACGGACAGGCTGCGACAAGGTCGCACAATAGGCCCATGCCGGGAATTTCTAAATTGGGCTGAGCGATTTCCGCCAACGGATAAAGAACAAACTCACGGTCGGCGATGCCTGTGTGGGGTATGGTCAGGCTCTCGTCGGCGATGTTTCCATTGCCGTAGAGTAATATGTCCAAATCCAAGATTCGTGGTCCCCAACGCTGACCGGTGCGGACTCTTCCGTGAGACAATTCGATCATTAGCAAGGCCCTTAACAAGCCGTGGGGAGGTAGTGTGGTTTCCACCGCCATGACCGCGTTGATATAATCAGGCTGGTCGGTTGGACCCATTGGTTTGCTGGCATAAAAACTGGAAAAGGCTATTTCGCGGATTCCAGGCACGGCGGCAATCGCCTTGCGCGCCGAAGCAAGCAGGTCCAGCGGGTTGTCGAGGTTTCCGCCCAAACCGAGGTAGGCTATGACGGGTTTAAGGGGTTCATGTGTCATGGGTGATTTTCGGTTTTCTCGGACCGCGCTTGCGTACCCGTGTCTTGCGTGTACCCGTGCGTGCGCCTCCTTCGCGTGTCATGGCTCGCTGTTGGGCCTCGTCGGCACTTTGGAAATGCGTCCACCATTCGGCAAGTTCTTGGTCGGCTTCGCCGGTTTCGGCGCGCAGTACAAGAAAATCGTAAGCTGCGCGAAATCGTGGGTGTCCGAGCAGCTTATAGGGCCTGACCCCCGTGGTTCGCTCCAAACGGGGTTGAAGTGCCCAAACTTCACGCATGATAAGGCTGATCGCTCGCGGAATGGCGACACTTCGGACTTGCCGGGTGAGCACCTCGCTGGCAGCTTCCTGGTAAGCAAATACATCGTTGTCGCCCGATTTTATCTTGGCATTGGCAAGAATGCGCACTGGTTCCCAAAGTAAGGCGGCAAACAGAAAAAAAGGCGCGACCCCCTTATTTTGCTGTATCCGTTCGTCTGTCCGTTCCAGAACCTTGGCAAGAAAAACCAATGGATAGCCTTCGGGTTGTCTTGCCAGGCAATGCTCGGTCTCTGGAAATAAACGGCCAAACAGATTGAAATGGCGCAATTCCTCAAATGTTTGCACCGAATATCCCGAAAGCAGTAGTTTAATCACTTCATCGTAAAGGCGGGCAGAAGGAATTCCTTCTAGCAGGGGGGCCAGACGGTGTATGGGTTCTGCGCAAGTGGGGTGGATGGTAAAGCCAAGTTTTACCGCGAAGCGTACTGCCCGCAGCATACGCACCGGGTCTTCGCGGTAGCGCTGTTCGGGCTCTCCGATCAGGCGGAGAATTCCGGCTTTATGATCGTCCATCCCACCAACGAAATCCACTACGGAAAAATCGCGGATGTTGTAATACAAAGCATTTACGGTGAAGTCCCTACGCCAAGCGTCTTCTTCAATTGTGCCGTATATATTGTCTCGGAGGATGCGTCCGTCCCGGCTGTGCTGCCTGTCGCCTTCGCCGTCTTCATTGTTCAGTGCGCGGAAAGTCGCCACTTCCACGACCTCGTTTCCGAAGTGGACATGAGCAAGGCGAAAACGCCTGCCAATCAAGCGGCAATTGCGGAAAACAGCCCGAATCTCCTCAGGGTGGGCATCGGTTACGACATCAAAGTCTTTGGGTTCCCGCCCTAGCAGCAGATCGCGCACACATCCGCCAACCAGATAAGCCTGATAATTTTCTTTGCGTAACCGATAGAGCACTTTCAGCGCATGATCGCTGATTAGGGTTCGCGAGATGTTATGTTCTGATCTTGGGTAGATGCTGGTCTTCGGCGAGGTGGGCTCTTTAGGTTTAAAGGGCTGCGGTTGCCGAGACGTGAACAAGTTTTGGACAAAGTCGAGTATGGACAGGGGCGTTTTCTAAGTAGGTTGGTTAGTGAGGCAGTAAAATATTACTCTACACGGACGATAGTCACAAATCCGCATTAGGCAACACAGCCCAAAAGCATAGACACAGTCCATGCCAAAGGCAAAAGAAAACAAGTGAAATGCTTCAATGCTTTGTTTTGGTATTTAGCCATTCCAGCCGGGTTCAAATGCAGTTATAATTGATGGTCGATTAGAAATCCGTTTACGCAAGCAAATCCGGGGGTGGGATGTGTGGGCTTTCAATCAATTGATGGCATTATACACTATCAAGCATATATCGTATCTGGCAAGTGAATCGGTGTCAGCGTAGAAGTTTTCACAAGGCGAAAACCTACGATGGATAGGCCGTTTAAGCCTTGTGAGAATTGCTGTTGCCAGCAATTCCCGTTGTTTTCAAACTTGGCGCAACCTAAGTCAATCCTATATCAAAATGAATCAAGAAGATCAGCAATCTGAGTTCAAAGAACTTATCGCCAAAGGCAAAATGCAAGGCTTCCTCACTTATGCGGAAGTCAATGACCACCTGCCGACTTATTTTGATGATCCTGACCAGATGGAAGATATCATCAGTCTGATCAGCGGTATGGGCATCCAAGTACACGAGGAGGCACCCGATCTTGGGCTTATCCCTGTTACAGCCGTGGTTTCTGACGATGATGAAGAAGCCGCTGAAATGGCGGCGGCACTTGCCACGGTGGGTTCCGAATTGGGCAGAACCACCGATCCTGTGCGTATGTATATGCGCGAAATGGGATCGGTTGATTTGTTGACACGCGACCGTGAGTTGAGCATTGCCAAACGCATTGAGGAAGGCATCAATCAGTCTGCCCGTGAATTGGTGCGTTTTTCAGCTTCGATGGACCATTTCATCAAGGCATTTGACCATCTGGAAAGTGGTGAAACGCGCCTTGCCGATCTGATTCTGGACATTTTTGATCCCAACTTGCCTGAGCCGGTCTTACTTGACGACTCGGCAGACCCGGATATTGTTGAAGAAGCTGAAAGTGGGCCTGCTCCTGAATTAGTCAAAGAGAAGTTGGAAAATTTCAAAAAACAGTACAAAATCGCTCACAACGCACGTAATAAATACGGGCATGAACACCTGAAGACCCAAGAGGCGTTCAACGTGCTTGCGACGAGTTTCCTTGAATTCAAAATGACTCCGCCTTTCTTTAAGGAACTGACGGATATTTTGCATTCGGCCATCGAAAAAATCCGGGAACAAGAGCGTAATATCCTTAGCCTGTCGGTGACTGTATCGAAAATGCCCAAGACGGAATTCCTTGCATCGTTCGTTGGTAACGAAACCAACCCGGAATGGCTTATCAGTCATATTGAATCGGGTAGACCCTACGTCAAGGATTTGTCTACCCACGCTGATGAAATTAGGCGTATGCAAAAGAAACTTTTGCACATTGCCAAAGAAAATCGGCTAGGCATCCGCGAAATCAAAGAAATACACCATCGCATGGCCGATGGGGAAAATCTGGCAAGGCAGGCTAAAAGCGAAATGATCCAAGCCAATCTGCGTTTGGTCATTTCCATAGCGAAAAAATATACCAACCGTGGCATGCAGTTTCTTGACTTGATTCAAGAGGGCAACATAGGGCTTATGAAGGCGGTAGACAAATTTGATTACCGCCGTGGTTTCAAATTTTCCACCTATGCCACTTGGTGGGTTCGTCAGGCGGTGACTCGTGCCATTGCCGATCAAGCGCGCACGATCCGTATCCCTGTGCATATGATCGAGACGATCAACAAACTAAACCGGGTTACCCGGCAAATGCGCCAGGAAATGGGTCGCGAGGCGACATTGGAAGAACTGGCCCCGCGCATGGAGATGACGGAAGATAAAGTCCTCAAAGTGCTAAAAATAGCCAAAGAGCCTATTTCAATGGCATCCCCGGTTGGGGATGACGAGGATTCCCACTTAGGGGATTTTATCGAGGACGAGGGCATCATGTCGCCTGTGGAATGGGCGACGGTGGCGGGTTTGCGCGAAACCACCGAACAAATCCTCGCCGGTCTAAGTGAGCGGGAAGCCAAGGTTTTGCGTATGCGCTTCGGCATCGACATGCACACCGATTACACCTTGGAAGAGGTTGGCAAGCAGTTTGATGTCACTCGCGAACGCATCCGGCAGATTGAGGCCAAAGCCTTGCGCAAACTCAGGCATCCCGCACGTTCAGAGGTACTGAAAAGCTTCCTTGACCTAGACTGATGGTTTGAGTTTTGCGGGAGGTCAACATACGGCAGGAGTCATGGCCATTGCACGGGGTGTTTCGCATCTCGCGCAGTGCTTGCACTGAAGTTGCATTGGTGGTGGTCGAGATATCGGAAGATGGCTTACTCGGACGTGGGGAATGCCGCCCTTATGTTCGCTACGGCGAGACACCGGAGGGTGTTGCCTCCGACATAAAAGCCATAATCCCTGCACTGGAAGCAGGCATGGAACGGGAAGAATTAAACGCCAAGTTCCGCCCCGGCGCAGTGCGCAATGCCATAGACTGCGCTCTTTGGGACCTGTCCTCCAAACGTTCAGGCCAGCCAGTTTGGCATCTGGCTGGCTTGCCTGCTCCAACCTCCCTGACCACCGCCTATACCCTCAGCGTCGATACCCCTGCCAATTTGGCGCACACAGCTAGAAGTGAAGCTTGGCGTCCCTTGTTGAAGTTGAAATTGCAAGGTGCCGGTGACTTGGACAGGGTGGTTGCGGTGAGGCGTAATGCCCCGAACGCCCGATTGATAGTCGATGCCAATGAAGCATGGACTGCCGACGATTACCAAATACTTTCCCCTGAGCTTGCTCGTTTAGGGGTGGAAATGCTTGAGCAACCCTTTCCATCAGACTGTGACCATTGGCTTGCCACGCTGGGTAGGCCGTTGCCGGTCTGTGCGGATGAATCCTGCCACGCTGCCGACATTCTGATGGAATTGGCCGGCCTATATGATGTCGTCAATATCAAACTGGACAAGACCGGCGGGTTGACTGAAGCCTTGCGGATGAAATCGCTGGCCGAGGCGAGTGGATTCAAGGTCATGGTAGGTTGCATGGTGGCGACCTCTTTGTCTATGGCCCCGGCTTTCTTGCTGGCCCAAGGTGCCAGCTATGTCGATATTGACGGTCCCTTGTTACTGCAAAATGATCGCCAATCGGGACTACGGTACGAAGGCAGCCGGGTTTTCCCGCCGAGCCGGGAACTCTGGGGTTAGTCAGACATTCTCATTTTGAACAAAACCGGGCGGGTTTGGAACCCGCCCCTACGAATCGGCATTCCGTATCCTATTTGTAATTCATTGATAATTCAAAATTAAATTCTCTGCGTAGGAGCGGGTTCCAAACCCGCCCTTATTAATCTTTGCCAAAATGAGAATTGCTGCTGCGGACGGGATTATAAATCCCGTCCGGCAATGTTTTCACTCTCTGTCCCTCGCACGGGTAATCCCTAAAAACTCTTTCCCTATGGTTACTTGGTTATCGGGTTCGGTGATAAAAGCGAATAGATCGTCATAAAAAAAATAATAAAATACGGCGACCAATGCCGTTATCATCAAGCCATAAATTATTTTTTCGGGCATAAAACGACCTTGAGTTACAGCGTTTTCAGACCTGCACGGTTGATGGGCTTCGCAAGCTCAGCCCATCCTACGTCATATAGATATTTTCGAGTGAAATGGTAGTAAAAAGCGCGGCGGCTATGGATTAAAGTTGCTGTAATTGCCGCCGACCCGGTCATAGGTATTGCCCAGTTCGTCCTGGTTGATGAGGGCAGCTCCATTGTCCGGGGTAAGGATCAGATCCCTGTCGAGCGCCACGGTCCGGAACTTCCAGCCCGGCGCAAGCTTCAGGCGGTTGCCGAGGTCCTTGAGGCTGTCGTAGGTCTGGTTGTGGTCAACGATCAGGCTGGCGGACTTCATGACCCACGAGTGGCCTTGCGGATCATCGAGGATGAAGGTTGGCGAGCCCTTGTTGATTCCAAACCGCGTGTCGCGCTTTACGCCGATTAGCTTATAGGCAACGCTCTCGTGATTAACCATTTCCTTGGGCACGTCTAGGAGCCTGTCCGACTTAGAGTTGTACGACAGTTTCCTTCCTCAAAAAAGCTCAAAAAACGATTGCTTTGCCTTGATTTGCCCCTTTACAGAGCGTTTTTCGACATTAAAGCGGCTTTTCCTTCC
>Ga0209083_1000331_pt1 | contig 73087 bp, 56 predicted proteins | sample AM7aDNAmetaG_FD_184132 | JGI IMG/M metagenome (GOLD analysis project Ga0209083, IMG submission 184132) | Freshwater microbial communities from Finland to study Microbial Dark Matter (Phase II) - AM7a DNA metaG (SPAdes) (version 3) | ecosystem: Environmental > Aquatic > Freshwater > Lake ... | reverse complement strand
TAAATAAAGCACCCTGGGGCTGAAGCCCCTTTATGTCCCAACGCACAAAAATAGCCGGAAAAAAATATTTTTCAACTCACTGCAACTACTTATTTCTCAATTACTTTTTTCCCAGGCTGAATCGCTGATGAATTGGGTAAACTATTTTCATTTTTTGTGAATAAGCCAATCAAACATTCACAACTGGCAGAGATTTTATTAAAAGTGATCGCCCCATTTAAGAAAACCGAAATGGTGGATACAACACCGAACGAAGATTTTGCCCAGATTGCAGTAAAATTTCCCTTTCGGATTTTAGTTGCAGAAGACAATCTGATCAATCAGAAATTAATACGTAATATTTTTGAATTATTGGGATATAAAATCGATATCGCAGCCAATGGTATCGAAGTATTGGAAGCCCTCAAACGGAAGATATACGATGTCATTTTTATGGATATTCAAATGCCTGAAATGAATGGTTATGAAACTACAAGGATTATCATTTCCCATAGGAACATGACCAGGCCAATCATTATTGCAATGACAGCCAATGCAATGCAGGGCGACCGTGAAAAATGCTTTGAAGTTGGAATGGACGATTATGTCACAAAACCGATGAGGGTTGATAACCTGATTAAAGTTTTGCACAATTGGGGTGAAAAAAAATTCCCAAACAGCCTTTATATTTGATAGGTATGAAAAAGCCAATAACATTCATTAATTGAAACGATAAAAAAGGATGTAATTATGGAAATACTTAGTATTCAATCAATTAAGCTATTGAATAGGTTTATCTTATCCTTTTCAAATATTTCTTCATTTGATGGGTTGACCCAATCTATTGAAAATATCCTCGAAGAATTATTTAATATAAAATATACAGAATTATATCTTATTGATACAGAAGGGGTTTGTTTAAACCTAGTTTACTCAAAAGGATTCACAAAAGAAGAAAACCGGTTTGCTTCCTTAAATGCAATGGAAGGTTATCCTGGTGAAGTTTATCGATCAAAAGAATTAATCCATATTATTAATTTACAGATCGTTGAAGACAATAAGAAAGAAAAAGGGGATATTTCAAACCAATTTAGGACACAGGTATATTTACCAATCAAGGATCAGGATCGTGTAAGTGGAGTTTTAGTGATTAAGGACACAGAACCAGATAGGTTTAACGAAGGTGATGTTGAAATTCTTTCCACTATTTGCAACCTAATCGGTACTTTCCTCAGCAAACTAGAGAATATCAATCTCTTAAACCAAGCTATAAACTCAAAAAAAACAATTCTGAACGCCAGTTATTTAGGAATGTCTGACGATATTTTGCAGCAAAAAAATCAGTATGATGAATTACAGCTTGCTAATTTACGGTTCAGGTCGCTTATTTCCAGTATTCAGGCCGGTATAATGGTTGAGGATGAACAAAGAAAAGTCGTGCTCGTCAATCAGCATTTTTGCAATTTGTTTTCAATTCCTGTGCAACCAGACCTTTTGATTGGAATGAATTGTGAGGAAGCTGCAGAGGCATCGAAAACCATGTTCAAGGATCCGGTTTCCTTTATTAACGACATAAACCATACATTGGCCAATAGGCAAATCGTGACCGGCTTAGAATTGCAAATGAGCAATGGGACTTCCCTTGAACGAGATTTTATACCTATTGAGGATTTAGGGAAAAAGAATTTTGGGATTCTTTGGATTTACAGGGATATCACAAAAAGGAAAAGAAATGAAAAAGATCTCTTGCTCCAAAGCAGGCTACTAAGTGGAACGGCACAAGCCATGAATTATTTATTGACAGTGCAGGATTATGACGAAGCCATCCGGAAAGCACTGGAGGCTATAGGTGTTGCTGCAGGAGTTGACAGAGTTTATATTTTCGAGAATATAGAGGATAAAATCAATGACCAAACTTTCTTTAGTCAGAAATATGAATGGTCAGCACCCGGTATCATTCCTCAGATCGACAGTCCAGAATTGCAGAAAATTTCATTTGAAGAAAATTTTCCAAAGTGGTACAATAACCTTTTATCAGGGCAAACGGTTTTTGGGTTAAGCGAGGCTTTCCCGGAAACTGAACGTAAACTTATTGGAAAAGATGTCAAATCTGCAGTAGCCGCACCCATCTTTGTCAATGACAAGCTTTGGGGAATTGTAGGTTTTGACGATTGTTCTATTGGTACCGAATGGTCAACCAACGAAATTTCAACACTTAAAGCCCTTGCAGGAAGCATAGGTGGCAGTATTTCACGCAGGATTATTGAAGATGAGTTGATCAGTTCCAGGCAAATTGCGGAATATGCCTTCAAAACGAAATCAGAATTTCTGGCTACCATGTCCCATGAGATCAGGACACCTATGCACGGTGTAATAGGGATGACCAGCCTCTTGATGCAAACACAATTGACTTATGACCAGCGTGACTATGCTGAAACAATCAGGGTCAGTGGTGAATTATTGCTTAACCTGATCAACGATATTCTTGATTTCTCCAAAATAGAATCGGGTAAAATGGTCCTTGAGGAACAAAATTTTGATTTGAGATTGGCTATCGAAGAAGTCATTGACCTGCTTTCAACAACCGCAAATGAAAAAAGACTTGGTCTTTATTACGATGTCGATCCGGCTATTCCATTAACAATCAGGGGAGACTTATCCCGGTTAAGACAAATCCTTGTGAACCTCACAGGAAATGCCCTCAAATTTACAACAGTTGGAGAAGTCATCATAGATGTTAAGGAAATAACGAAACATAACGATGTATCGGTCCTTGAATTTTCGGTGAAGGACACGGGAATGGGCATCCCACCTGAAAAAGTGAACCTTCTTTTTAAACCTTTTAGCCAGATTGATGCATCAGCAACACGAAAACATGGTGGAACCGGCCTGGGACTTGCCATTTGTTACAATTTGGTAAAAATGATGGATGGCAATATCAGGGTTAAGAGCGAAGTCAACCGGGGTTCAGAGTTTATTTTCACCTTAAAAACAATCATTCAGTCTGTTAATGAACCCAACAAATCCTTGTTGACAGAACTTTCAATCCTGAAAGGCAAAAATATCCTTTTGGCAGATGAAAACCCTACGAGTATAGAAATCAAAGGTAAACTACTCAGGGGATTAAATATCAACCTATTGTCTGCCAATTCTGCAAGAATGTGCCTGAATATTCTCAATAACAATAAAAGCATAGATCTGATAATAATTGATAATGACATCTCCGATATGGAGACCAACATTTTAATATCTTCAATAAAAAGAATAAAAGAGTATGTGGATTGTCCAATACTTATGATCAATTATGGCAATGTAAAAGAAAATCGGTCAGATAAGCTGATTGATTCCATTATCAGGATAAGCAAACCTTTAAAGCATTCGCAATTCATCTCTTATATTGTTAAAATCTTTTCGGAGAATAGCACAAGTAAAACACATCCTATCATACAACCACCTCAGATTCAAAAGCTCAATGGTCTTTATCCGTTAAACATACTTGTAGCAGAAGACAATGCGATAAATCAAAAGCTGATTACGCGTTTGTTTGAAATGTTGGGATACGATATTCAACTTGCAGCAAATGGTTTCGAAGCGATCAAAACAGTGAACAACATGAATATCGATATTATTTTTATGGATATTCAAATGCCTGAAATGGATGGAATAGAAGCGACAAAGAGAATCATTGAGAAATGGGGAGCAAAAAAGCCCCTGATTGTAGCAATGACAGCCAACGCGCTTCAAAATGATAAAGAAAAGTGTCTTGAAGCAGGAATGGATGATTACATGAGCAAACCACTAACCATCGATCAGGTGAGCTCGAGAATAGGGAAATGGGCTTCATTAAGCAATCGTAACAAATAGATTATAAAGTGTTTATAAAATTAAACCAATTTAGTTGAAAAAAACATTTATAAAGATTGTAAAGGAGGATAATTTCCTTTCATTAATTGGCAATCTTACCATCGCTTTTTTTGGATTTGCCGGCTTTGCCCTTTTAACCCGAAGTTTTTCTCTTGATATTTTTGGTCAATGGGTTTTATTTATATCATCCGGTGCGTTTATCGAGATGTTCAGATTTGGAATAACGAATACTGCCATTATCCGCTATTTGGCCGGAGTGGAACTGAATGACCGCCTAAAATACATTGGATCAAACGGATTAATAGGATTAGTAGCTACAGTTTTTGTTTCATTGGCACTCATTGCATGTCATTTTGCCTTTACTGAATCTATTAAACATGCCGGATACGAATTATTCTTCAGCTGGTATCCGCTGCTTGCACTGATCAACCTACCCTACAATACTGCATTGGTGATTATGCAGGCAGATCAAAAATTCGGGAAGATATTATTTGTCAAAACGCTCAACAGCGGAGGATTCTTTTTGGTGCTTATCGTCAATTATTTCTTCCTGCAAATGACCCTCCTTCAGTTGGTGTTTGCAATGTTAGTTATAAATGCCATTACATCGGCAGTTTGCATCATTGCTGGATGGGATGGCTTAAGGCACATCCGAAAAGCGACCAGACAAACAAATAAAGTGTTGCTCGATTTTGGAAAATACACCACATTCACCCTTATTGGAACCAATTTACTCCGAAGTGCCGATACTTTGATCATAAGCTTAAGCCCTTTGGGAACTGCAGCGGTTGCATTGTACAGCATTCCGATGAAACTTACAGAATTGCAACAAATTCCATTGCGAAGCTTCGTTGCAACAGCTTTTCCGAAGATGTCGAAGGCAAGTATCCAAGGAAAATTAAATGAAGTTAAGGAGATTTTTTACACCTATTCAGGGGCAATGAGTTATCTTTTTGTATTTATTAGCCTTTTCACTTTCCTTTTTGCCGATTTTTTCGTTTTGGTACTGGGCGGCAGGCAATATCTTGGAGTCGATCCTATCACAGGTTTCAATACGGCAAACATTGTCCGTATCTTCTCATTGTACGGCCTGTTGCTACCAATTGACCGGATGACAGGGATTGGTCTCGACAGCATTAACAGACCGAATGTCAATGCATTAAAAGTCCTGTATATGGTTATTTTTAATGTTGTGGGCGATTTGGTTGCGATCTTTATATTCAAGTCGCTTGCGCTTGTTGCAGTCGGGTCCATAATTTTTACAATTATTGGTATTTGGGTTGGATTCATTTATTTGGACAGGGAATTGTCGATAAATTACCTGTCGATTTTTACAAAAGGAATTGATTTTTACAAATCGATGTATCAAAAATTAATGAATCAAATGGTTCGGAAAGCAGGATAAAACGTTTTTTGAATTGTATTTTTCCAATGCAGTATATTACAAATCCATTTGATCAATTTACCGGTTCCGACCGGTTGAGATCACCCTATTTTATGCTCATACTTGTTTTTCTGGTTGTCTTATCAGCCTGGATCACCAGTAAATTGGGTATGGCTATTGGTATGGGATTAATTGTTCTGCCATTCATTTTTACCTATTTGTACCTGTTGTTCATGTACCCTATACTAGGACTTTACACAGCAATAATACTGGGTTTTATCCTTCTTGGCCTGGGACGTTATGTTAAAGGAGTGCAGGTAGGGCTTGCGATGGACGGGATTCTTTATATGACCTTTATTGCATTAATTTTCAACAAGTTCAGAGAACGGGTCGATTGGACTCCTGCAAAGAAGGATATCACTTTATTGTCGGCAATTTGGTTTGCCTATTCCTTATTGGAAGTTGTAAATCCCGAGGCAAGAAGTTTTGAAGCGTGGTTTTCGGGACGTGGTATTGGTTTGTATATGATGCTGATAGTACCGCTAACTTTGATCTTTGTGGATTCCAATCGGAAATTGGATGCGATACTCATTTTATGGGGGATCTTTACTTTATTGGTGACCTTTAAAGGCATTGGCCAACTTACATTTGGAGTCGATCAATGGGAGAAAGCATGGTTGGATGAAGGCAATTATAAAACGCACATTTTATTCGGGAAACTAAGGATATTCTCTTTTTTGAGCGATGCGGGACAATATGGTGCCAATCAGGCCTACTCAGGGGTCGTAGCAACCATTGTTTCAATGGTCCAGAAAGATTGGCGCAAAAAAATGTTTTTTATTTTTGTCGCATTGATGGGGTTCTATGGGATGATTATTTCCGGTACGCGTGGAGCAATCAGCATCCCATTAGCAGGCTTTAGTTGCTACTTTGTTCTGAGGAAAAATATTGGGGTAATGGTCACGGGCTTTTTCCTGCTGATTGTGGTTTTTGTTTTCTTTAAATATACCTTGATTGGTCAGGGAAATCAACAAATCAGAAGAATGAGGACTGCCTTCGATCCAAACGATGCTTCGTTACAGGTTCGCCTTGACAATCAAAAGAAACTGAAAGTTTATCTGGCGACACGTCCTTTTGGGGGAGGGATCGGTCATGGTGGGGTAAAAGCCCAGCGTTATCTCCCGAACGCCTATTTATCACAAATAGCCACCGATAGCTGGTATGTCCTGATTTGGGTGGAGCAAGGCATTATCGGATTGCTACTTCATCTATTTATTCTTTTTTACACGGTTGGAAAAACATCCTTCCAGATCATGTTCCGGATCCGGGACCCAATACTTAAAATGAAAATGGCTGCCCTTACTGCCGGCATGTTTGGTGTTATGGTAGCCTCATATGGGAATGCAGTATTGGGTCAATTACCCACCAGCATTCTGATTTATGTATCCATGGCGATAATGTTAAATTCCGAAAGACTGGATACGCCGATAGATCTAATTGCCTCCGAACAAAAAGAGCTGTCGAGTTTAGCCGAATAGACTACCAATTAGCTGATAATTAATAAATCACAATTAAATAGAATAAAATGACAGGCAGAGATTTCATTATTACTGGATTACAACCATGGGATATCCCAATTGGTTCGAATGCTATCGACATTGCAAAAGAAATTGCTATCGGGAATAGGGTACTTTATGTGAACAGTCCTTTGGATCAAATGACTATTTTGCGGAACAAACCTACCCCCGAAATTAAACAACGGTTGGAGGTACTAAGAAAACAAAAAGTGCCCTTAAGAAAGATAACTGATTCCTTATGGGTCCTTGATTTTCCTTTCTCGGTATGGTCGATCAACCAATTGCCAGATGGTTTCCTGTTTGATTTTTTTAACCGCCTTAATAACAAAAAGACTTTTAAATATATTTCAAAAATTGCAGATGAGCTGAATTTTAAAGATGTTATTCATTTCATTGATAATGATATCTATCGGAGTTTCTATGCAAAGGAGTATCTTCGTCCGGCACTTTCTGTTTATTACAGACGGGACAATCTTCAACCTTTTGATTATTGGAAAAAGCATGTTGGCCGTTTGGAACCATTGCTTATAAAAAAAAGTGATTTGGTTGTGTGCAATTCGCCTCAATTGGCCGATTTTGCACGGAAGTTCAATAACAAAAGTTTTGACATCGGTCAAGGAGTTGACCTTGCTGCATATGATGCAGATTTAAATTTTACTGTTCCCAAAGAAGTGGAAGTAATACCTTTGCCAAGAATCGGATACATTGGCGACATAACCAGTTTTCGTCTAGACCCCGATTTGATTTATGAGTTGGCTAAGAGCAAACCTGATTATTCATTTGTTATGATTGGCCGTGAGGACAAAGTATTTGCATCTCACGCACTGCATACCTTAAAAAATGTATTTTTTCTGGGAAGTGTCGCAAAAAATATGGTTCCCACGTATATGTCAACCTTACAAGTCTGCCTGAACCCTCAATTGCTGAATGAGATCACCAACGGTAATTACCCGCGGAAAGTCGATGAATACCTAGCTTTAGGGAAACCAGTTATCGCGACAAAAACAGCGACAATGGAACTATTTAAAGATCATGCTTATCTGTGCAAAAACGTGAGCGACTATCAGGAAGCTGTCGAAAAAGCACTTAAAGATAACAGTGAAGACAAGATGCGGGAACGGATCCTATTTGCACAGTCGCACAGTTGGAAAAACAACGCCGAGAGTATTTTCAATCATATCGAGCAAACACAAAGCTAAAATAAGATACTATGTATTACAGGAATGTCTCAGACTTGAATAAAATTATCCTGAAAAGGTTAAGTATTATTCCACGTGATTTTGATTTGATTGTCGGAATTCCGAGGAGTGGAATGTTGCCTGCCAATCTGCTTGCCTTGTACCTTAACAAGCCATATACCGATATCAATTCGTTTTTAAATGGCCACATTTATAAAGCAGGTGCCCGCGGCCAGTTTTTCGATATTAAAGATTTTAAAAAAATACTTATCGTCGATGATAGTATTGCTTCAGGCTCTGCAATTTCGAAAAGCAAGGAAAGTTTAAAAAATTTAACTTCTGATTTTTCAATTAAATATTGTGCGATCTATGTGATACCGGGGAAAGAGAACCTCGTGGACTATTATTTTGAAGTTGTTCCCCTCCCACGATATTTTCAATGGAATATTCTCAACCATACCTCACTTGAAAAAGCATGTTTTGATATTGATGGTGTATTGTGTGTTGACCCGTTGCCTGAACAAAATGACGACGGTGAAAAATACATCGATTTCATTCTTCATGCCCAACCTTTGTTCATACCTGGAAGCAGGATCGGGACAATTGTCACATCACGGCTTGAAAAATACAGGCGTGAAACTGAGATCTGGCTGGAAGCCAACAATGTTAAATACAATCAGCTTGTATTGCTTGACCTTCCTGATATGGAAGCCAGGATGAAAGCCAATTGTCACGCAGAGCATAAGGCTAAAACATACATGTCAAAATCATATATCCTCTTTATTGAAAGCTCGTTGTCACAAGCTATTGTAATTAACCGGATTACAAAAAAACCGGTTCTTTGTACCGAAAATTTTGAGATGATTTTCGATGCCGAGTCAATTATGTACAACATAACGAGCGGGAAATATTTCCCTTTTTTAAGAAAGGTCGCCTTGAAAATCAGAAATAAATTACGCAAAAGGAAGTAAAGCAAAACTTTGAAATTCATATTCATGGACTCTGATTATTGGTTAATTGGAATAAATAGTTTTCAAATATTGATTCTAATTATTCTGGGTTTATCTGTATTTTACATTTTTCTGTTTTCACTGGTTGGTTTGTTTTATAAACAACACCCCTATCCAGGGATTGTCCGAAATCGGAAAATTGCTGTCCTAATACCCGGATACAAAGAAGATGAAGTCATTGTTGAAGTTGCTAAGGAGGCACTTTCGCAAGACTACCCTTCTGATATGTTTGATGTTGTTATCATTGCAGATTCTTTTCAACCTGAAACTTTGAGCAATCTAAGGCAATTGCCAATAAAAGTAATTGAAGTCTCTTTTGAAACCAGCACCAAATCAAAAGCACTCAACAAAGCGATGGAACAACTTGACAATTCTTATGATATCGTTGTGATTTTAGATGCCGATAATGTGATGGCCCATGATTTTCTAACCAAGATCAACAGTATCTTTGAACTGGATTGCATTGCCGTTCAAGGTCATAGGACCGCAAAAAATACGAATACCTCATTGGCCATACTCGATGCTGTTAGTGAAGAAATTAACAATCACATCTTTAGAAAGGGTCACCGCGTACTTGGTCTCTCTTCTGCGATCATCGGTTCGGGAATGGCCTTTAAATACGGTTTCTTCAAAAGCATGATGTTGTCGGTAAAGGCAATTGGTGGGTTTGACAAGGAAATTGAATTGAAACTGCTGAAGGAAGGTCATCGGATTTTATATCTTGATGATGCTTACGTATATGATGAAAAAGTTCAGAAAGCAGATGTTTTCAGCAATCAACGCCGTCGGTGGCTTTCAGCCCAGCTGCACTATTTCCGTCAGGATTTTTTGCTTTCGGTGAAACATTTGATCACAAAAGGCAATCTCGATTACTTTGATAAGGCAATGCAGTTCATTCAGCCTCCTCGAATTTTATTGCTCGGAGCCGTACTTTTGCTTGGTTCATTGTTTTTAGTTTTGAATTATTCATTAAACAACAACTTAATTTATAATCAACTTTGGATTACAGTTATTGTTGGTTGTATTGCTTCATTTATGTTTTCAATACCTGGTTCCTTTTATAATCTAAACACATTCCGGGCAGTTGCAAGTTTGCCTAAGGGAATGTTCCTGATGTTCGGATCATTGCTAAAAATAAAGGGGGCAAATAAAAAGTTTATTCATACCAAACACACATCAATAACGACCAATAAAAAATAACATCATGGGAACTTCAAGCCATTTTCAAACCAGGATTTCAAATTTGCTTAAAAAAGATTTTTCTGACCTGTCGAAATTTGAACAATTCAATCAGGATCAATCGTATTTATTCCTGAACGGTAGCATTTACAACGAGAAACCTGAAAACCTCCTTCCCAATTTTCTAAAAATAGGTACAGATTTCCTGAAATCGATCGATGGGGATTTTTTAATTATCCTTGTTCTGGATAACAAAGTGCTGATTTTAAGGGATAGGCATGGTTCCGGAAAACAATTGTTTTACACCAATGAAATCTGCTCGACACAGTTGATTGATTTTAAGTCAATTAAGGATTTTACGATCAAACCTGATTATGAAGCCCTTTTTACATTCCTGAGCATCGGCTATATTCCATCTCCCATGACTTCGATTGAAGGTATAAAAAAACTAGCCGGTGGATGTTTACTGTGCTTTGAAAACAACACAACCTCAACGCTTGACCTATTTGACTACGATGATTTTATAAAAAATGCCAGTTCAACGAAATTATCAATCGATGAAGCGACAATCGAGTATGAAAGGCTTCATAAGCAATCAATTGCAAACAGGATTAAGGGCGTTGACAAGGTTGGACTATTGTTGAGTGGTGGATATGATTCAGGTGGGAATATTTCTGCCCTGCGCGATATCTATAAAGGCAATGTTGTCTCCTATTCGATTGGGTTTAAAGATAATCCATGGACCGAATTGCCATTGGCGAAGATCCTTTCCGAAAGATATCAAAGTACCCATTATGAATATGAAATTGATGGTTCTGAATTAATGGATTTACCACTTATCGTGAAAGCACTTGGAGATCCATTTCAGGAAGGTGGCCTGATGCTCAACTACTCAGCTATGCGGTTGGTTAAAGAAAGCGGTGAGGCTCCTCAGGTTATCCTTGGTGGTGATGGAAACGACCAACACTTTGGAACTTCCGGAAAAGAGCTGGCGTTGCACTGGAAGTTCAAAAAGAATGGAACTCAAATCTTCCAAAAATTATTTGATTCCTTTGGAAATGGACCTTTATTCGAAAAAGACAACCTGTTTTTCAGGGCGCAATTCCATAACCGGAAAATCCTTCATATTCAGCAAAGTGACACTTTTGGGTTTACGAAATATCAATTGAATAAATTGAATACTCTGGATTATAAAGTTCCTGAATATCAATATCTTAAAAATAGTCCCAAAAAATATACCGATTTTGACCATTTCTTCTTTTGCAGAAATTTTAACGTTGATATTAAACAAGTTATCAATGAGGTGATCTTGTTCAAAGCTTCCAAGATGGCCGATCTGTTTTCCAATTCCATCTCATTCCCTTACATGAGTACCGAACTCTACGAATTCCTGAAAAAAATGCCTGTCGATTATAAATTTCACGGAACCTTGGAGGAACTTTCAAAAGGTCAGGGCAAATCCAAATTTCTACATAAACGTTACTTAAAACCAAAATTGCCCTCTGAGATTACTGACCGTAAAAAACAAGGCGGTTTTGCACCCCTTCCCATTTTTTTGAAAAACGACGCACAACGAAAAATAATTTTTGATGTGATCGTGAAGTCCGATGCAGTTGAAGCCATGTTCAATAAACAAAAAATTCAGAGGTTCCTTCAGCAGTACGATCAAATTGCCAACTCTAAGGGTTACTGGTTCTGGTATCAACAAGTTCAGGCAAACCAAATCATTAATTTGCTGACCCTTGTTGTATGGTGGGAAATTTTCATAAACGGCAAAGATTTCAAGTCAATTGCAGAACTCCTGTAAAAATATGATCGAAAAATTATTTAAATGGCAACTTAATTTTTAAGGAGAATACTTATGAAAATAGGAATAGAGGCGCAACGGATTTTCCGTCAAAAAAAACATGGTATGGATATGGTTGCCCTTGAATTGATCCGTAACCTTCAATTAATTGACAATGAGAATGATTACGTCATATTTATTAAGCCTGATGTTGATGATACTGTGATAAGGGAAACAGCCAATTTCAAGATTGTCAGGTTAAAAGGAGGGTTTTATCCTTTATGGGAACAAATAGCCTTACCAAAAGCTGCAAAAAAATATGGCTGTCAATTGCTTCATTGTACAAGCAATACGGCTCCTGTTTGCACTTCAATTCCTCTTGTAGTAACGCTTCATGATATCATTTACATGGAGAGCAGTTATGTCAAAATTATGAGAGGTACAGGGACACTTTACCAAAAATTCGGGAATGCCTATAGAAAATTATTCGTTCCGAGGATCATCAGGAAAAGTGACAAAATAATAACAGTATCCCATTTCGAGAAAAATCGCATCGGACAATTTTTCGGAATGGCCGGAGACCAAAGGTTAACAGCAGTTTATAATGGCGTAAGCGAACATTTTATACCTGTTAACGACCAGCAGGTGTTACAACGCGTTAAAGAAAAATACCATCTTCCCGATCATTTCTTCTTCTTCCTTGGGAATACCGATCCGAAAAAAAATACCAAAGGAGTGCTTAAGGCCTTTTCAGACTTCCTGAAACAAACCGGGAGCAGTGCTCAACTGGTTATGCTTGATTACGACCTAAAGGAATTGGAGGCACTTCTATCTGAAATTGGAGACAAGGAATTGATCAACAGGATTGTACTTACAGGTTATGTTGTAAATACTGACCTGCCTGCCATTTATTGCCAGAGTGAGTTGTTTTTATATCCTTCTCTCCGGGAGAGTTTTGGTATTCCAATGCTTGAAGCGATGGCATGTGGTGTACCAGTTATCACTTCAAATACTTCATCGATGCCTGAGGTGGCTGGTGATGCGGCACTCCTGATTGACCCGTTCAAACCCGAAGAGATCACCAAGGCAATGATTCAAATTACCTCTGATTTCACTCTTAAAGAAGATCTGATCAGAAAGGGGATTGTTCAGGCAGCAAAATTTTCATGGAAGGCTATGGCTCAGGACGTCCTGAGTATTTATCGGAACGTCTGTGGAGAAAACTTAAGAAAATGATAAAACGATACATTAACAGAGCTTGTAATCTGATCTGTGTAATTCATAATTTGACCAGTCACAAAAAAATGGTTTCTTCAAACGAAAAACAACCATATGAATAAACTTTATACGTATTTCATGTATTTTCTTGAATATCTGAAACATAAGGACATTCTGTCGATTATTGCATCTGTAAACTACCTTTTATTTAAAAAATCGCTAAGAACTGACCGGATAATAAAGAGTTCAATTGGCACTTTTTTTTGCCGTAGAAACACAAATGACTTTCAATTTGCAAATTATCATTATGAATGGGGAGTAAAAAAATTCATTTTAAAGCGTGCCAAAGAGTTTACTTTTTACATTGATGGGGGTGCTGGGATAGGTGATTATAGCATCCTGCTTTCCAAATTCAATATTCGGTGCATTGCGTTTGAGCCAATACTATTGACTTTTGAAGTTCTACAACTAAACCTGCAACTAAATAATCTTGATCCAAAACTGGCACTACCTGTCGGTTTAGGGAACGAGAATAAATTGGTTAGATTTAGTTTTAACCCGGTCAATACAGGGGCTTCACATCTCGATAGGGAAAATAATCCCGAAAACATTCTGGTTGAAATGCGCACGTTTGATTCATTGCTCCCTGAACTTAATATTAACATGGAAGAACATATCCTTTTCAAATTGGATGTGGAAGGGATGGAATTGGAGGCAATGCAGGGTGCAAGCGGATTTATCAGATCGTATCCACACCTTATGATCATTTTTGAAGAAAAACATTCGGTAAAAGCAACGATTATCAGTTTTCTCAATGAATTGGCTACTTTTGAGTACGGAACTGTGGATGAATATAATATGTATGCAAAAAAAATCATTAATAACCCTCTTATTTAGGACGTTATGTTGGTCTTAAAGATAATTTTCTGGTTCCTGTTTTTCATTGTTTTTTATGCCTATATCGGCTATGGCATAGTGCTTTATGTTATTATAAAATTTAAAAGGCTCATTAAAGGGAAAAAACAAACGTTGACCCATTCTGGTTACGAACCCGATGTGACTTTATTTATCGCTGCATACAATGAAAAAGATTTTGTGGCTGAAAAAATAAAGAACTCTAAGGAATTGGAATACCCTCCTGAAAAGTTGCACATGGTGTGGGTAACCGATGGTTCAGATGATGGCACACCTGAGGAGTTAAAAAAATACGATGGGATCGTGGTCTATCACCTTCCTCAACGGAATGGCAAAATTGGAGCAATGAACCGCGGTATGAAATTTGTCAAAACACCCGTAGTTGTATTTTGTGATGCCAATACCATGTTAGGAAGAGAATCAATCCGCCGGATCGTGAACCTTTTCAGCGATCCAAAGGTTGGGTGCGTTTCAGGAGAAAAGCGCATCTTTAGCAAAGAATCGGATGCCGCAGCCGGAGCAGGTGAAGGGCTATATTGGAAATATGAATCAACATTGAAAAAGTGGGATGCCGAACTTTATTCAGTGGTGGGTGCTGCAGGGGAACTCTTTGCAATTCGGACTGAACTTTATCAGGAAGTTGAAAGGGATACCTTGCTCGACGATTTCATCATCTCCTTACGTGTCGCACAGAAGGGATATACGATTCAATATGATCCTGACGCCTATGCCATCGAATCAGCTTCAGCCAATGTTAAGGAGGAATTGAAGCGGAAAGTTAGGATCTCGGCAGGAGGTATTCAATCTGTCATCCGGCTTCGTTCACTTTTAAACATTTTTCGTTATGGTGTTTTGTCATTTCAGTATATTTCACACAGGGTATTGCGCTGGACACTTGCCCCTCTCTGTTTGCTGCTTATGATACCGGTTGGCCTGGTGTTGGCCATTGACAGTGGGATACTTGATTTTCAATTTTATACGATCTTATTTTGGTTACAAATCCTGTTTTATTTATCAGCACTCCTGGGATGGTATCTTGAAAATCGTGCCATTAAAGTGAAAATATTGTTTGTCCCTTATTATATTTTCATCATGAACCTTTCGGTTTTTTTAGGCCTGAAAAGGTATATTAAAGGTTCACAATCTGTAAACTGGGAGAGGGCAAAACGTGGCATTTAATTGCATTAAATTATTAAGTTGTGTCTGAAATAAGTACCAGGGTCGTCATTTTTTTCGGTTTTTTGCTAACTCAATGTGGTTTTGCTTCTGCCAATAGTGTACTTATTGATAACGCGACTACCCTGATTGATGCCAATTATCAGCCTTACAATAAACTTGTTGCAGGTGATACCCTGTTTTTGCAGGCAGGCAACCGGGACTATCTGTTATTCAGGAATTTTCAAGGAAAACCACAAAAAGCTTTTGTATTGATCAATTCCGGAGGGGTAGTTGTAATCAGTACAGATCATTATTTTGGGATATCTTTTCAAAACTGCAGTTTTTTCAAACTGACCGGATCGGGTGTTGTTGATTATTTCTATGGAATTAAAATCAATCATGTTACAAACGGAGCGGGCATCGGAATTGGATTGTTGAGTACTGATTTTGAAGTTGACCACATTTCCATCTCCGATGTTTTGATCAGCGGTATTATCGCAAAATCAGATCCCGATTGCCTCTTAACGGCAACAAGGGGCAATTTTACCCAATACAACACATTAATACACGACAATTATATTGAAAATTCCGGTAATGAAGGGATGTATATTGGCAGTACCAAATACCTGGGACAGACAGTCAGATGTGATGGGCAGGATCTTCTTCTGATGCCGTCCCTGCTTGATGGGGTCAAAATTTACAATAACATCATTAAGTATTCTGGTTGGGATGGTATCCAGGTTAGCTCTGCTACCCACAATTGCCAGGTTTATGATAATATTATCTTATTTGATAGCCAGGCAGAAGTTTTGAGTCAAATGTCTGGTATAATATTGGGTGGAGGTTCAAAATGCGATTGTTACAATAACTACATTTCCGACGGAAAAGGTGATGGAATTGAAAACCATGGACTTGGGGGTAACCGAATTTTTAACAATATTGTTGTAAATGCTGGAAAGACATACCTTGCCGATGATCTGAGTGGCCCTAAAATGAAGCATGGAATTTACGTTACTGATATCTCGGTTCAAAAAGATTCCTCTTTTTTTATTCAGAACAATACCATTATTAATCCAAAATCAGATGGGATCCGCTTTTCAAGTATCGTTAGCCGGAAAAGCCTGATTTCATCCAATGTGATCATCAATCCAGGGAATTTTGATTATTATGAGAACGACAATACTCATTTTACGGGTATGGATTCTTATGTGATGTTACAGGACAACAGTTCCGATATTTTGCTTAAAAACAACTATTTCGCGAGGAATTTGACCAATTCCGGGCTTTTACCTGACTTTTCACTTGACAAAAATTCTCCTTTGATTGATGCAGGCTATGCCAATCAGCCCAAAATTGGTTTCGACTTCAAATATCATATCCGCCGCTCCGACAATCCTCCTGATATTGGTGCCTATGAATATGATACCCAGACAGGTCTGCCCCAGCAGACTAAAAGGGTATCTTCGCTGATCCTATTTCCAAATCCGGTAAAAACAGAATTGACAATAAAGTTTAATCCAAATTATTTGGGGAATACGGTACTTTTAGTTTACAATATAGCGGGATTGCAGGTATTCAGAAAGGAAATAACAGGATTATCAAATGAATCACAATCACTTAGTATCAATGTTGGTTCATTGGTCCCGGGCGTTTACCTCTACTCTGTCAAGACAGGGAATCAATTGGATTCAGGGAAATTTTTAAAGGTGAATTAGCTTATTTTACTAAAGAACATTAATTATATTTGCTGATATTTTATAACTAAAACCACAACAAAATGAAAGTCGCAATCGTAGGAAGTGGATACGTGGGCCTTGTAACCGGAACATGTTTCGCAGAAGTTGGTATCGAAGTCACTTGTGTTGACATTGACCAAAAGAAAATTGAGAATTTAAAAAATGGCATTATTCCGATTTTTGAGCCCGGGCTCGATGAGATGGTACTCAGGAACATGAAAAAAGGGAGATTGCAGTTCACGACTGACATATCGGAAGCTCTTGAAAATTGTGAAGTGCTGTTCACAGCTGTAGGTACGCCCCCCGATAAAGATGGAAGTGCCGATCTTCAGTATGTTTTAAGTGTTGCCCGTGATTGTGGCAAAAACATGAAAGATTATTTGCTGATCGTGACCAAAAGCACAGTGCCAGTTGGAACTGCCCAGAAAGTAAGAAAGGCGTTGCAGGAGGAATTGGACAAACGGGGAGTTGACATTAAGTTTGATGTTGCATCCAATCCTGAATTCCTGAAGGAGGGTGCTGCAATCACCGATTTTCTCAAACCTGACCGTATTGTGGTTGGCCTTGATTCGCCCCGGGCTGAAGAATTAATGAAAAGCCTCTATAAACCTTTTACATTAAACGGACATCCCATTATTTTCATGGACATCACTTCAGCTGAGATGACCAAATATGCTGCCAATGCGATGCTCGCAACAAAAATCAGTTTTATGAACGACATCGCCAATTTGTGCGAGATTGTTGGTGCAGATATCAACAGTGTCCGAAAAGGGATCGGATCAGATTCAAGGATTGGGAACAAATTTATTTATCCAGGGATCGGTTATGGTGGGTCTTGTTTTCCTAAAGATGTTAAGGCATTGATTCATACTGCTGAAGATTTCAAATATGAGCTAAGGGTACTCAAAGCTGTTGAAGAAGTAAATCAGGATCAGAAATCAGTCTTGTTCAATAAAGTGTTGAATTATTTTAATGGCGATATCGCTGACAAGACCATTGCCATGTGGGGATTATCCTTTAAACCACAAACCGACGATATGCGCGAAGCACCCTCATTGGTAATTGCAAAAAAACTACTTGAAGCCGGCGCAAAAGTTAAAGCGTACGATCCGGTTGCCATGAACGAAGCCAAACACACATTAAAGGATACTATTACCTATTCGGAGGACCAATATGAAGCATTAATCGATGCAGATTGCTTGTTGCTGATCACCGAATGGCCAGAATTCAAATTCCCAAATTTCAACATTGTAAGGAAATTAATGAACAAACCTGTAATTTTCGATGGCCGCAATATTTATGAATTGGACGAAATGAAACGGTTGGGCTTTACCTATTTCTGTATCGGGATAAATACATCAAATTAATAATTGAAATAAAATGATCAAGAAAAAGGTTTTAGTTACAGGTGGGGCTGGTTTTGTGGGTTCACATCTTTGCGACCGGCTGTTGAAAGAGGGCAATGAAGTTGTTTGTCTAGATAACTATTTCACTGGTCAGAAGCAGAATATTGTTCATTTACTGGATAACCCTTTCTTTGAATTGATCCGGCATGATGTAACAATGCCTTTTTTCATTGAGGTGGACGAGATTTATAATCTTGCCTGTCCGGCATCCCCCATCCATTATCAATATAACGCCATCAAGACAATGAAAACCTCTGTGATGGGGGCGATCAATATGCTGGGTTTGGCTAAACGGATAAAAGCCAAGATCCTTCAGGCTTCAACCAGTGAAGTTTATGGTGATCCTCAGGTGCACCCACAAACAGAAAGCTACTGGGGACATGTGAATCCCATTGGTGAACGTTCGTGCTACGACGAGGGAAAACGTTCAGCTGAAACCCTTTTCGTCAACTATTACAAACAAAATAATGTCAGGATCAAAATTATCAGGATCTTTAATACTTTTGGTCCGCGCATGCACCCCCACGATGGAAGGGTCGTATCGAATTTTATTGTCCAGGCATTAAAAAATGAGGACATCACCATTTATGGTGATGGTCAGCAAACCCGTAGTTTCCAATATGTTGATGATCTAATCGAAGGCATGGTCAGAATGATGGCCTCGCGTGAAGATTTCACGGGACCCGTAAATATCGGAAATCCCAATGAATTCACAATTCTCCAACTGGCAGAACATGTCATTGACCTGACCAATTCAAAATCAAAGATTGTCAGAATGCCCTTGCCTCCCGATGATCCCACTCAAAGGCAACCCAATATTAGCCTCGCAAAAAAGGAACTGGATTGGGAACCCAAGATACAGTTGAAGGAAGGGTTGCTGAAAACGATCGAGTACTTTTCTTCCATCATTTAGAGGATATTTTTTTAATGCACTTGGTTATTTCGCAAAATGCACACGTGAGGATCCTTGTTACAGGTTCCAATGGCCAGTTGGGAAACGAAATTCAGCAATTGGCGAATGATTACAAATTTTATATTTTTGATTATACTGATATTGAGGAACTTGACATATCCAATAGCCAACATGTAGATGCTTATTTTGATGCAACCAAGCCACAAGTAATCATCAATTGTGCAGCTTATACAGCAGTTGACAAAGCTGAAACAGATGAAACTGTTGCTTACCTTGTAAACGCAAAAGCTACAGAAAATCTTGCACGATCTGCATCTCGTACTGGAGCAATGATCGTTCATGTTTCTACTGATTATGTTTTTGATGGAAGGGCTTATATTCCATACAATGAATCAGATCTGACAAATCCCCAATCTGCCTACGGGCGGAGCAAACTCGCAGGTGAAGAGGCTGTCATGCAAAATGCGACAAATGGCATCATCATCCGGACTTCCTGGTTGTATTCAGCATTTGGCAATAATTTCATAAAGACGATGATCAGGTACGGCAAGGAACGTCAGGAATTAAAGGTGGTATTTGATCAGATTGGGACTCCTACTTATGCGAAAGACCTCGCAAAAGTAATCCTCGATATTATCCCGAAAGCTATAACCAATTCAGGAGTAAATCTTTATCATTATTCAAACGAGGGAGTGGCAAGTTGGTACGATTTTGCTAAGTTTATTATCAACTTTTGCAGTATTGATTGTGATGTTAAACCCATCCTGACCAAAGATTACCCATTACCTGCACCCAGGCCATTCTATAGTGTACTCAATAAATCAAAGATCAAAGAGACTTTTAATATTGAAATTCCCTATTGGACCTCAAGTGTAATTGCATGTATTAAACGACTTCAATAACAAATATAAATATAAACAATATGGCACAAATTGACTGGAAAGAATTCAATGATTATTTTAAATATTTTGATAAAGAGATCACGATTGAAGTTATAAATATCTACATTAATGAATATGACGAAAGAATACGCACGTTAGAAAAAAATATTGAGGAGAAAGACTTTGTAAATCTGGCGTTTAACGCGCATAGCCTCAAAAGTGTGATCTCAAATTATATGGCTCCGTCTGTATATAGTCTTTCTCAATCTCTCGTGGATTTGGCCAAGAAAGATGATATACAACATATTCCAGAAACTTTTGAAGAACTAAAGAAGGCTTCAAAAGAACTATTATATGAACTGATTGGATACCTGCATAAGCGATAAATAAATACATTCATTTTTTCTAAAAAAGGTAACCAAAACATATCAATTATCAAACTAAATTACTTGCTCAAGAATGTAAAGAAGTATTTTACGGGGTCAAATTTCAAACTATTGAAAAATAAAAAGATGAAAAAACTACTGTTTTTTGCGACGTTGATAATATTCGTCGGATTTTGGTCGTGTACAAAAAAAACCACAGGAGACCCTACACCTATCATTCCAACCACAAAGACTACCAAGGACCTTGTTGTTCCTGCATCTTTTGATTTCCAAACCACAAAAGAAATTGCTTTGGGAATTGTTGTTAAAAATTCAAGTTCCAATTTATCGGATGTTCCTGTATCGGTTTACCTTGACAATCCTGGGCCACCTGAGTCTCCCAGGTTAGACGCCAGACTGTATGGAACTTATACAAGCCAGGCCGATGGCCGTATTGATGCGACCATAAAAGTACCCTATACACAGGATAGTTTATACCTGTCAACGAATTTTATAGGTCTTGAATCTGAATCTGGCTTTGCTTTCAGTGGTTCAACAGCTACCTATACTTACGGTCAGGGTAATACGATTAAATCAGCTCCGTTATTTGTCCTGCAGGCAGCCCAAAATAAGGCTACCGTGGTTTATTCCTATATTGGTGCTTTCAACAATAGTGGACTCCCACTTTATCTGGTGACACCTCGTGATCCAATATCACAAAGTCTCTTAAATGACGTGAACGCATCCCTGCCTGAACGTGTAAAATTGACAGTCAGCCATCCACAATACTTAAAGTCTGATAATGAGGGTGATGTAATTCTGACAAAGGATGCTGATGTTTGGATCACTTTTGTAAGTGAGGGTGCAGGTTACATGAATGCAATAGGTTATTACACTTATAACGCTGCAAATCCCCCTGCTGATGCTTCCAAGATTGCAAAACACAACATTATTTTCCCGAACGCATCTTTACCCGGATCGGGAGGATCGTTGCAATCGGGGGATAAAGTTTTTTTAGGGAGATTTACTGCCGGTACAGGAATAGGGTGGTTTATCGTGGCAAATGGTTGGAACAATACAACAGTTGCAGGACAAACCATTTATTATTCAGAGCCTTCTTTCAATCCTGAATCCACAGCATCGCTTAAACAGCATACTGTCCTGCTGGCCGATAAAGTCAGGAATTTGAATATTTTAGGCTTTGAAGACCTGAACCGGGTAACAGGTGGCTCGGACGAAGATTTTAATGATGCCCTTTTTTATGTCACTGCAAATCCCGCCAGTGCAATTGATGGAACTTCTGTTCCGCTTATTGATACTCCATTGGATGATGACAAAGATGGGGTAACGAATGCATTTGACGAATTCCCAAATGATGCAAAAAGGGCCCATACGAGTTATTATCCTGGAAAAGACCAATACAACAGTTTGCTGGTTGAGGACTTGTGGCCTTCATTGGGCGACTTTGATTTTAACGACCTGGTTGTTGACTGTAATTTTAAAAATGTCACAAACGCCCAGACAAATGTTGTCGAGATGTTCATTAAACTAAAAGTGAGGGCGATTGGTGCATCTTATAAAAATGGTTTTGGTATTCAGCTTCCGGTTGCACCATCTGTTGTTTCTTCCGTAACTTTGACTGACCAGTCCGGGACTGTTAAAAGTATTGGCGTAGAAGCCGGTCAGGACAAAACTGTGGTCATTGCTTTCGATAATGCCTTCACGCTTCTACCTTCAACAGGGGGATCAGGGGTAAATGTAATTCAAGGCAACGGATGGTCTGAACCAAAAGATATTGAATTGCATATCCTCTTTACGACACCTCAGACTGTGGCCAATTTAGGAACTGCGCCATTTAATCCCTTTATCTATGTTAATGGCGACAGGACTAAAGAAATCCACATGGCTGGTGCGAAACCAACAAATAAAGCAAGCACCTCATTTTTTGGTCAAAGCAGCGATTCTTCCAACCCTGCAACAGGCAGATATTACAAATCCACAAATAACCTGATCTGGATGATGGAAGTACCTTCAAGTTTTCAGTATCCAATTGAAACAAACGATATTACAAAGTCATACCTCAAATTTGGAGCCTGGGCAGAATCTGGTGGATCGCAATTCACTGACTGGTATCTGGATAAAACCGGATATCGCAATAGCAGCCTGATATACAAGAAATAAAACTGAACCTGATTTTAAATTAATTCAAATAATAAGGTCATCAATGAAAGTTGGTGACCTTTTTTTGTTTTGAGTTGTGTTGAAAAAGGGTTGTACAGCAAAATAAAAAACTCCCTTACAATATGATTTTTTAGATATTTAACCTAACTTTTTAATTACGCTTAATATCTAAAAGGAACGTTAAAAAACTCATTATTTGCCACTCCAGTGTGATAATTACTTTTGTTAGGCAATAAAGGTTGAATAAATTCAGATTTCACTTTTAATACCTTATCCGGATTGATTAATATAAATTTTAAATAACAATTATGAAACAGCTTATAATTTTTACTCTGATCCTGTTGATGATGGGGCTTTTTTCATGTATGAAAAATACGGCTGTTGACAATATTGGAACAACAGATCCCACAACCAAAACAATGAGGGATTTGACAGTTCCTTCCTCGTTTGAGTTTAAGACAACAAAAGAAGTTGCATTGGGGATACTTATAAAGAACCCAACCTCGGTAATGTCGGATGTCCCGGTTTCTGTCTATCTTGATTATCCGGGATCCACTGAGTCACCGAATCCTGATGCAAGGTTGTATGGAACCTATGTTAGCCAATCAGACGGAAGAATCGATGAAATGATCAAGTTACCTCTTTCACAAGATAGTATCTATTTAGCAACAGATTACATAGGACTTGAGAATGAATCAGGGATCAGGATAACCGGTAATATTGCCTCGTACACCTTTGGTACAGGTAATACAATCAAATCAGCTTCCATTTCAGATCCTTCCGGTTCCCCATTGAAAGCAGCTCCATCCTATACATTTATGGGATCTTTCAATGCTCAGGGAGTACCTGGCTATCTAATGCCAACCAATGATGTGCTTGACAAATACTTTCTCATAGACCTTAATGCATCTATTCCAGAAAAAGGCAATGTACCTTTAAATCACCCTCAATTTCTTGCTAGTGGAATTGTCGGAGATGTTATTCTGAATCAAAAAGCAGACGTTTGGATCACCTTTGTCAGTGAAGGGGCGGGATTTACTAATGCAATCGGCTATTTTACCTACAATCCGGCCACACCGCCACAAAAAATCAGTGATATCGCCAACCTTAAAATCATCTTCCCAAATGTTTCATTAAACGGGACAGGTGGGGGGTTACTTTCTGGAAATAAGGTGCATCTTGGCCTTTTCGATGCAAATACAGCGCTTGGATGGTTTATCGTTGCCAATGGCTGGAATGGAACAACGGTAAATGGTTCAATCCTCTATTTTTCTGACCCTGTATTAAATGTATCTGAGACAAATGCATTAAAACATCAGCACACTGTACTGATCAACGATACCAAAAGATCCCTTTTTATCCTGGGTTTTGAGGATATGAACAGATCAACAGGTGGTTCCGATAACGATTTTAATGATGAGGTTTTCTATATCACAACAAATCCTGTCAGTGCTATCAAATCAGAAAATATACCCGTGGTCGTTTTGCCATCCGATGATGACAAAGATGGTGTTACCAATACTTTGGATGAATTCCCGAATGATCCAGCAAGGGCACATACAAGTTATTATCCGGCTAAAAATCAATATAACAGCCTTTTGGTTGAAGATCTATGGCCTTCTTTAGGGGATTTTGATTTCAACGACATGGTCGTTGATTGTAACTACGAAAATGTCACCAATGCTCAAAATAATGTTGTTGAAACATATATCAAATTAAAAGTCAGGGCTATAGGTGCTTCGTTTAAAAATGGATTTGGAATCCAGCTTCCGATTGCCCCTTCTGCAGTTTCATCAGTTACTTTAACAGACCAGTCCGGGATTAATAGTAGTATAGGGGTTGAAGCGGGTCAGGACAAGGCCGTGGTCATTGCATTCAATGATGCATTTAAGCTTTTGCCTTCCACTGGAGGAACCGGGGTCAATGTTATTCCAGGAAATGGTGTATCGACACCAAAGGAGATCACATTGCACATCCTTTTTGCGACACCGCAAACAGTTGCCAACCTTGGAACAGCCCCATTTAATCCATTTATCTATGTAAATGGAGATCGTACCAAGGAAGTGCATCTGCCAATGGCAAAACCGACCACAAAAGCCAATGTAGCCTTTTTTGGAACAAGCAGCGATACTTCAAATCCTGCTACTGGCAGATATTATAAATCTTCCAATAACCTGGTCTGGATGATGGAGGTACCTTCAAGTTTCCAATATACAATTGAGACAAACGATATTACGAAATCGTACCTTAAATTTGGAGCCTGGGCAGAGTCTGGTGGAACGCAATTCACCGACTGGTATCTTGATAAAACAGGGTATCGCAATAGTAGCTTGATTTATAAATAGATATAGATATTCAACTCAATAAGAAGGAGCCATCAGTTAATAAGGATGGCTCTTTTTTTGAAAAAGAAATTGCTTCAGATAGAGATAACTTTGCCAGAAGTATTTATCAATCGAACAAGATCGGACATGGTCCCCTTTCGACCGGATGCAAGTTCAGGAGCGAGATTATAAAAATTCAGACAGGTCGTACAGGTAACCAATGAAGAGCCCCTTTTCTCAAGTTCGAGAAGTTCATCTTCAATCTCAGAACCTTTTGTGTTGAGCTTGACCCCATCTGCATAAAAAAAGACGTTTGGGGGTGTCTGATTTTCTTTCAATAATGTCTTAAAGAAATTGATAACCAGAACAGTCTGGAGTTCAAGGGGCCCGCTTCCCATCCCATCTCGGGTTACAATTAACAAGAGGTTTTCCATAGCTATTTCAATTTATCATTTTAAATTAAAATGCCTGGCATAAACCAGGCATTTATTATTTGAAATAAAATAAAAAATTGATTATAAAGTTGCGATTTGCTTATCACAAGTTTCTTTTAATGCTTTTGCTTTATCATCGGCCGGGTTATATTCCAATGTTTTATCCAAAGAAGTGATAGCCAAGGCAAATTCCTTTTTCGCTTTTCCCATTTCGGCTACATACCCAGGATCTTTAGCATCCTTGAACTTTTTTGTATTGATCTTATCAATAGCAGCCTTCAAAATGGCATTGGCTGCGTTCACGTGGCCAACTGCTTCGGCAAAATAGTTCTTGGATATCTCGACTTTAAACTTAACATTTTGTGGAAACTTCGTATTCCCTTCGGTGATAGCTTTTTGGTACTCGTCATTTTTTTTCTGAAACTTCAAAATCGCGGCCTTATTAAAGAGTGCATCCTCAGCCCTATAATTGTTTGCATAGGCAATATCATAGTATTTAATGGCTTTATCCATATCGTTTACCTTAATTGCACAAATCGCACAATTATAGATCATTGCATAATCCTGTGGCAGTGTTCCCCACACTGCCAGGGCTTTTTCATAATTCTCCAATGCTTTGGCATAATCCTTGGCATTTAGAGCATCGTTACCGGCATTCTGCAATTTAACCGACTCCTGGGCGAAAAGTGTCCCAAAACTAAGACACAAAAAAATAAAAAAGGCAAATTTCTTCATACATTTCATTTTTTAAAAGTTTTACTAATGTAACAATGGATTGACTGTTTGTGTTCGCGCCAAAAATACAAATTAATTGGAAAAATCCAAATTAATTCATCATGTTCATGGATTATAAAGATCCCGGTGATAGAAACCAAGGATATTATTGATCATAAGGCAATAAGAATCAGAACGTTGGTCATCTGGTTCCAATTCCTTATAATGTGAAAATTTGTTTAAAGCTATGCCCCACTGTTGTAATTTAAAATAGACTTCTCCTTTCAAAAAAACTGCCTCATGATGACCTTCATTTTCCAATTGATCAAGTATCTTTAATGCATCCTCAGGAAATCCATTTTCAAGGGCGATTTTAGCCTCATTGATATATTTTTCATTTTCAATCATTTATAGATAGCATTAATCAGGTTTCCCAACTCCATGGATAATGATTTTGTCAGACTATGGGAATTTTTCATCGCATAGTCGAGGTCACAGGGACCGTTCGTGATAGAAAAAACACCGTTAAAAATCGATGATACTTCCGGTTTGACAATTCCGCCAATGGCTAAGACTGGAATTCCTGCCTTATGTGCCTCTTTCGCTACCGCAGCTGCCCCTTTTCCATTTGCCGTCTGCAAGTCAACACGCCCCTCCCCGGTTATCACCAAATCACATGTTTTCAATTCATTGATTATACCAAGCGTCTCCATAATTGTTTCAGCGCCGTTCACAATCCTTGCATTTAACAACGCAATTAGGGGAATCGCAATCCCTCCGGCAGCACCACCACCGATCATTGCATGTAACGCTTTCCCGGAAGTCTTCTCCAAAACAGTTAAGTAATTTTCAAATCCAATTGTAAGATCCTCTATCATTTGAGGAGTTGCCCCCTTTTGTGGGCCATAAACCGAGATCCCACCATCATCGCCAAAAATGGGATTGACAACATCTGAAGCGATTACAATTTCGCAATTCAACAGATTTGAATTGACCTCCTCTGAATCAATATGAGCAACCCTTATCAATCCCTGTCCACCTTCAGGCACATCTTCCCCACTGCTGTCCAGTAGTTTATAGCCCAATGCTTTCAACATTCCAATCCCACCATCCACCGTGGCACTTCCCCCGATTCCAAGAATAATTTTTTTAGCCCCAAGTTCAATTGCATAATTGATCAGTTCACCTGTTCCCCTTGACGAAGCAACCATCGGATCCAATTCGTTTAATGCCAGCATCTTCAATCCCGAAGCTTCAGCCATTTCGACAATGGCACATTCTGATTTCTCCAGCCAACCAAATCGGGAATTAACCTTTCTTCCCAACGGATCAGTAACCTCAACCGGTACAAACCTTCCTTTCAAGCTGTTGACCAAAACCTCAGATGTCCCGTCACCCCCATCCGCGAGTGGGCGCAAAACCAATTCAAATTCTGGATTTGCCAATGATAGTCCTTCTGCAATCGCGTTTGCAAATTCGGAGGCTGTCATTGAACCTTTCATTGCATTTGGGGAAATAAGAATACGCATTATTAATTAAGGAATGAAGGAATGAAGGAATGAAAATACAGAAATAGGGAAATATATAGAAATAGATTGAAATAAGGAACCAAAAGAAATATGAATTTAATTACGAGTCGGAACGGCTGACGGAGAGGACACCTTTGATATTTTTCAGCTTTAGCATCAAAAAATCGAGGTGCTCCAGATCGTTTACGAATACCCTCAGGGTACCATCAAACGATTTGTCTTCCGAATTGATTGAAATTGAACGCATTTGAATACCGACCTCTTTGGCAATAATCCGCGAAATATCGGTGACGATCCCATTCCTGTCGGAACCGGCGATATGAATAGAAGCTTGAAAAGAATTTCTTTTACCGGTGTTCCGCCATTTCGCCTTGATGATCCGGTAAGGATACCGCTCGGTCATTTGCTTTGCATTCGGACAAGTGACGCGGTGGATCTTGATCCCTTCCTGAATGGTCACAAAACCAAAAATATCGTCCCCGAAAATTGGATTGCAACAAACTGCCAGCTTGTATATCACATTTTTCAGGTTGTTGTCGATCACAAGAAAATCGTCACTTGTGTCAAAGGCCAGATCCTTAACTTCTTGAACAGGGAGAATTTCCGCCAATTTTTCTTTTTGCGATTCCTCTAGTTTTCCTACAATCAACTCTTTGATTTCAAGTGGGTCAATCTTACCTACAGAAACATTGAAATAAAGATCGGCAGCAAGCTTCAATTTATAATGCTTTATCAGATCCCTGATAACCAAATCATTGAAATCTATCTTCCAATTTTTGAATTTCCGTTTGATAATTTCCTTCCCATTCTCGGCTTCCCGTTTGTGCTCCTCGTTCAAACTTGCCTTAATCCTCGACTTGGCTTTTGTCGTGATCACAAAATCAAGCCAGTCCATTTTGGGCTTCTGATTATTTGAGGTTTCAACAGAAATCTGGTCCCCATTTTTAAGCTGGTATTTTAAGGTGACCAGTTTCCCGTTCACTTTCCCACCGACACATTTATCCCCAATTTTGGAATGGATTTCATAGGCAAAATCAAGCAATGTGGCCCCTGCCCTTAGCTTGATAAGATCTCCCTTTGGAGTGAAGACGAAAATCTCATCATCATAAATATTGACCTTGAAATCGTCGAGAAAGTCAACCGCATTCAATTGCGGGTTTTCCAGGATTTCACGGATATTTTTAAGCCATTTATCGATCTCTGCCCCACCTTTTCCCCCTTTATACCTCCAATGTGCAGCCAAGCCATTTTCTGCAATATCGTCCATACGGTGGGTACGTATCTGGACTTCGACCCATCGTTTGTCGGGTCCGAGAACCGTTGTGTGCAACGATTCGTAACCATTTGATTTAGGATATGTTATCCAATCCCTCAACCGGTCAGGATTGGAAAGGTACTCTTCAGTCACGACGGAAAAAACCTGCCAGCAAGCCGATTTTTCATCCACAGGTTCACAATTCAAAATAATCCGGATTGCAAAAAGATCATAAACTTCGTGGAAATCGACCTTTTGCTTTTGCATTTTGTTCCAAATGGAATAGATCGATTTTGTACGGGCCTTCATTTCAAAATCGAAACCCCGGCTTTGAAGCTTTAGCTCGATGGGTTTCACAAAAGCTGAAACAAAACTTGCTCGTTCGACTGCCGATTCCTTCAATTTTTCTACAATCACTTCATAATCTTTCGGATGCAGATATTTCAACGAAAGGTCGAGCAATTCGGAATTGACCTTGTAAAGTCCCAAACGGTGCGCAAGTGGTGCATACAAATGCCATGTATCTGTGGCATAACGTTTTTGCTTTTCCGTATCGAACCTATCCAACGTCCGCATATCCTGCAATTGGTCGGCAATTTTTATCAGGATTACTTTCACGTCTCCTGATAAAGCCAGCATCAACCGCCTGAAATTCTCACTTTGAAATGCAAGGTTGTCGGTATTTAAGGAGTTTATTTTTATGATGCCGTCAAGGATTTCGGCCACACTGATTCCAAATCGTTTCTTGACCTCATCAAACGGAAAATCCACTACATTCCTGCCAAAAACATTGTGAAGCAATGCTGAAATCAGTGAATCGGTCGATAACCCAAGTTCATTTATTGCAATCTTCGCAACCGAAACAGAATGAAAAAGAACGAACTCCCCATTCGCCCAAACTGAATTTCCAAGCGTTTCAAACGCAAAATCAAAAGCTTTCCCAATCAGGGCAAGATCGCCTTCGGGGAACGTTTTTGCACACTGGAAATAAAGGGCATTGTAGGCATTTTGTATTTTTTCATTGATAATGATATCCATGTTAAAGCAATTTAGTATATATTATTGATATACAATGAATTAATTAAACACTACAAACAGAGGGCATTCAATGGTTCAGATTCCATGGATCACCATTCTGTTGAATCGTAAAACTGGCATGGATGCTGAATTTATCGGAAAACTTGTAACCCACAAATAGGGAACTGCCGTAATTTGATTGATTTGACCACCCCGGCGTTGGTGCCAAAGCATTAAAGTTCCTGTCGGAGAAAGCAGCTGTGCCCATAAAGAGCTTGTTATTGACCTGATAGGTTTTGCTTCCATAATATCCATAAAAACTGTCCCATCCGTTCAGCTTGAAAAAACCTTTTGCATTAATGACCATTGGATTAAACGACATGAATCCGGTTCCGGCTGCAACTTTCCAATCCTTTATTGGTTTGAAGTTCATTGCCGGCAATACAAATTGTTGCTTTTGGGGAGCGATATCCATATTCTGGAAAATTTCAGGTGCCGCTTTCAAATCCCGATCCATCTCAAGTTTTGGAAATCCCATTCCCGAGTTAGGAATCTTGTGACTTTTGACTTTTAAGGAATCCTTTTCAATAACTTGTGCAATTGCTTGAACCTGTAAAAATCCGATGATCACGAATAAAACTACAAAGAATTTCATTTCCTGAGTTCCTTAAAATTTGATGACAAGTTATCTTTCAAGTTCGAGAAAAGAGAAAAACTCCGGTCTATGAAAATCAGGAGCCGGTGTTTTAATGGCCACCCAACTGATGTAGTGTGGCACCTTTGTTTCGTCACCGCACTTGTAAAAATTCGCCTGGAATGTATCCCCAGCTTTTAGTCCGATCAAGTCAAGCGGAACTGCGATTGTTAGCGACCAGTAACAAAGTTGGCCGCCCTCAGGCAGGGATTCAATTTTTAAGGAAGGCCACCTTAAAATGCTGGCGAGATTGGCCTCGTCAAGGGGTTTTCTTGCATGACGATCACTCCCAATAGCTGATAAACAAACACCCAGGGAATTAAATTCAAAGTTCCGGTATTCGTCACCATGTTTTACGAAAAATTCAACACAAGAGTCTTGCCAGACAGGTTCCTGATCCTTTCGGCAAACAGCCCTGAAAAAATCATGATTGACAATGAAATGGAGCCAAAGTTTTTGGTCACAATAGCCAGCATAAACCGTAACATCAGGCCGGTATGGAAATTCATCCCAATTGACCTGATCAATTTTAAAACAAGTCCCTGAGGCAATCAGACGCCTGGCTATATTTTCAGGGGCTTCAGGATATAACTCTTTCAGATAAGGAATTTTCAGCGCAGCCATAACAATTCTTTTTTGCAAAATAGCAGAATTTATCCGATAATCTGAACAAATTATTTAAAATAAGATTCACCAGGCTTTACGAAGTTGGATATGGAAATTTGCGACTGGCTATTGGCTGCTGGCAACTTGCTGTCCTTCAATTAGAAAAGAGGTAATAAAAAAAATAAAATACTTTTGGGAATTCAGAAATCCCATGTTTTTCTAATTACTGGCTTTCCAAATACAGAAGAAGACATAAGTTTAGATGCTGCCAGTAGCCAACAGCAGTCTCGGAAAAAGCAAAAATAAGTTGTAACAGCCAGTTATTCAGGCAGTAGCCTATTTTCAACCATTCTGTTGTTGTATTCCTGAATAACAGCTTTGACCTTACGTTCCAATCGAAACTGAACGGAATCATTTTTCCCAACAAGGTTGTCTTTCATAAGGGGATCTTTCGCCTTGTTAAACAAAGCAACTGTTTGATGGGTATTGTGCTGAATGACCCAGTCGTCCCAAATCAATTGAAATGAATTTCCAATATAATTTACAGCGATTTTATCTACTGCAGGATCAAACAAATCCTTTCCAAAAGCAAAATAAGGTTTGTCGTATCCAAGAAAATTAAGGAGTGTTGGCATCACATCGATCTGTTGGGCAACGCTATAATCCTTTCCTGTCCTAAGTTGTCCTCCAGGTGTATAAAAAATCAAGGGGACACCGAATGCACCCAACGAGGTTTTATATAAATCATGATAGCGGGCAATGGTATGGTCACCAGTGATCACGAAAATTGTGTTTTTGAACCAAGGCTGTTTCGATGCTTCATTAAAAAACACGCTCAAAGAGTAATCGGCATAACGGATACTTTTATAAATGGGGAGTGGCCCATCCGCAAAACGACCAGCCAGTTCCGGAGGTATTTTAAAAGGATGATGGGATGAAACAGTAAATACCGAAGCCAGGAATGGTTCAGGTAACTGACTACACTGTCGGGCAAAGAAAGGGAGGAATTTGTGGTCCCAAATGCCCCATACTCCATCGAAATCTTTATTATTTGCATACTCATTCTTACCAATGTATTTTGAAATTCCAGCTTGCACCGTAAAACCATTCAACCCCAATGAACCGTTTGGGGCACCATGTGCGAATGCTGTAGAATAGCCCTTTGTTGACAAACACGAGGCAATCGTACTGATTGTATTGTTGGCATAAAAGGAATGTGTAAATGGCTCCTGTAACGAAGGGATACCGGCAATCAAAGCAGGTGTGGCATCGATTGAATACCTTGTATTGCAAAAAGAATTCAGATAGACCAATGAATGTTCGGCCAGGGAATCTAGGAACGGCGTATATCCCATATAAGATCCATTGTCAAGATCATGGTTATAACAACCAAGGCTCTCCTTTCCGAGACTTTCAACAATGACCACAACCACATTCAATTTCTTAAATACATTTGCCGTATCGGGATAATGAACCGGTGAATAGATTGATTTCAACTCCTGAGGGGAAAAATATTCCTGCTTTTTAAAGACCGGTTTGCGCGATATACGGATCATGCAAAAAGGTGTATTCTGAACAATCGCCACATCATTGGGATGGATGGTGTATTGCCCGGCATCGCTGGGCACCAATGGGAAATCTTGCTTTGGTGGAAGTCCGCTTCGTAATCCAATAATGATTAATCCTGTAAGCAGTACCATAGCAAGGGTTGAAACCACATAATATTTTATTCCGATCAATTTGGAACTTTCCACCTTTACTTTTTGTGAAAACCATATAAGCATGATAATCAAAATGATCCAAATAAAAAGGATATAATAATAGTCAAGAAAGAAATGTTTTGCCAACTGTAGGTAGTTTTCTTCATCTTTGAACTCATCAAAAACGATCACTGTTGTACGCCTTTGGGTGAAACGAAAGTAAATAAAGTCAATACAATTAAGTGCCAGCCCAACCGCATTTGAAACGTAAAAAAGATAATCCAGTGGTTTCTGAAAATTTTGTGAATGCCTGAATTTAAACGGAACCAACTGAAATACAATATAAAGCAAATTAATATAGAGGATGGCACTAATATCGAATCGCAATCCTCCTAGCATCATGACTATAAAAAGCCCAAAGTTCAAACCTGGAAATAATCCTGTATTGAAGGCATAAAAGAGAATCCTGCAGATCGTGTAAAGGAACATAACGACAGAAAGTTTATATGCCAAAACAGCAATTGGTGACCGCCAATTTAGAATTGATTTAGTAGATTCCATAATAAGTTTTTACATCAAGCTTAAATCAATATTGGTTATCTTGGTACTAACCGATTGTCAATCATTCGATTATTGTATTGTTGGATAACAGCTTCAACTTTGTGTTCCATCCTGTTTTGAATAGAATCGTTTTGCCCAGCAAGGTTGTTTTTCATCAATGGGTCGTTGAACCGGTTATACAACCCAACTGTTGTGGTTGTGTTGTGTTGGATAACCCAACCGTCCCAAATCAATTGGAAAGTATTTCCGATATAATTTACCGCAATCCGGTCAGTGTGATCATCAAACAAGTCTTTTCCAAACGCAAACCAGGGCCTGTCATAGCCTAGATAATTCAGGATTGTTGGCATAATATCAATCTGTTGCGCAATACGGTCATCAAATCTGGGTGGTATTTGCCTTCCCGGGGTATAAAAAATAAGGGGTACGCCAAAAGCACCCAGCGATGTTTTGTATTCCTCGTGAAAACGACCACTTGTGTGATCCCCAGTGATCACAAAAATTGTGTTCCCGAACCAGGATTGTCGTGCTGCTTCCTTAAAAAACATCTGTAAGGAATAGTCGGCATATCGGATGCTCCTGTAAATTGGCATTGGTCCACTCGCAAAACGGTCCTCCAGTTCTGAAGGTAATTTAAACGGATCGTGGGAAGAAACTGTAAATATAGATGTAAAGAACGGCTCTTTTAACTTTGAACACTCGCGTGCATAGAAGAGAAGGAATTTATGGTCCCAGATGCCCCAAACTCCATCATAATCGGCATTGTTGTTGTATTCGTCCTTGCCGATGTACCTATTGAACCCGGCCACACTTGCAAAGGCATTCAGTCCGATAGATCCATTGGCGCCACTATGTGCATACATACAGTCATAACCTTTTTCAGATAAACAGGACGCCAGGCTCATAAAAGAATTGTTCGCATAAAAGGATTCGGTAAACGACTCCTGCAAGGAAGGGATACTTGCCAGGCATGAGGGACTTGCGTCGATCGACAAATGGCCGTTAGCGAACGAGTTCGTGAAAACAAGGGCGTGATTTGCCAATGAATCCAGGAAAGGGGTGTATCCTTTGTAATTCCCATTGTCGAGGGTTCGATTGAAACAACCAACCGACTCTTTTGAAAGACTTTCTACAATCAAAACGACAACATTCATCTTGTTAAAGGTCTTTACAGGATCGGGTTGGTAAACAGGATTATAGATCGTTTTCAACTCTGTATCCGAGAAATATTCCAATCTTTTAAAAATAGGCTTACGCGACGTCCGTAACATACAAAACGGGGTATTCTGGACTATAGCAGCATCAACCGGGTGCTTTACATATTGCCCGGCATCGCTTGGCACAAGCGGGAACAATTGTTTTGGTGGCAGTCCGCTTCTTAATCCGATAACCATTAATACTAAGAAAACAACTAAAATTCCAGTGTGAAGAATGTAATACTTCTTACCTGACAATAAAGAACGTCCAATCTTAAACCGGCTGGAAAACCAGACCAGAAAAACCACTAAAAGCAACCAAATCAAAACAATATAAAAATATGCGATAAAAAAATGCCAAGCAAGTGGCAGATAGTTCTGCTCATTTTTAAACTCGCTGAAGATCATTACCGTTGTGCGACGCAAGGAAAACCTGAAATAGATAAAATCGATACAGTTGAGTACCAGTCCAATCGCGTTGGTAAAATAGAACAGGTAATCAACACTTTTTTGATAACCAGCTTTTTCCCTGAATTTAAACGGTACCAGGAACAATAGGATATACAGCAGGTTAAAATAAAGAACAGCACTCAGGTCGAAACGTAACCCGCCTAGCATGATCATCAGAAAATAAGGTAAATCGATACCAGAAAAAAGCCCCGGATTAAAGGCATAGAATAACACCCTGCATACTGAATACAGGAACATCACCAGGGAAAGTTTATAAACCAAAATTCCTAATGGGGATCGCATTTCAAGTTAAATTAAAAGGTTTTACCTATTGGCAAAACTGGAAAACAAATCTTTTATTATTAAATTTAACTTATTGATTATTAAAATGTTAAATGATAACTTAGCCCATATCCATTGTGTCCGAGGAACAAGGGCATTATCGAAGATTTATAGCCTGAGATATTTGGTTTTTTTGATAGGATTTTTTGCCCCCTGCCCAAGGCAATTTCTCCGCAGGCATAACCAATCGCAATGGCTAAAGGATAATCGCCCGCCCAATGGACCCCATTGTTTACCATCGCATAACCCACAAGGCCCATAATGGAATAACCAACTGGTTTAATGTATTTATTGGTTGGATAATTACCTGCAAGGATGGTTACGGTTGCCATGATTGTTGCCAGATGCCCCGAAGGAAACCCATCATAATTGGAAACATCTTTCTGATAAGTGCCCCAATTGACAAATGGGTGCCATTCGCCACCAGATTTTGTCGATTGAAAGGGACTTTGCCGACCTGATAATCGCTTAAGTAGCTGTGTTGTAATGGCAAGTGAAAAAAACATTTCACCCAATTGCGAAGCAGTCTGTCTGGCGCGGTAATCATTTTTTGAGATACCATACCCCCAAAAACCACCGGCAACCATAATGCTCGGCCAACCCTCACCCAGGAAATAGAAAAATGAATTCAGGTTTTGCGGCAAATCTAGAACCCCTACTTCCAAACTACCGATATTAAGCGCAACAGCCCGGTGAAATTTCCGATTGGGGTCAAGGTGAATGAATCTTCCAAATTGCTGGCATCCATCTAAAATTTGTTGATCAAAGGCAATCAACAGTGCGGAAGAACCAAGGATCAATCCTATATTGCCAAGATTTCGCTTTGCGATAGTGACTTTAGCAAGTTGTCCCAGATCAGAGGGAACGTGTTTTATGAACTCAAACGGCCTGGGTTTATAAAAAAGGATCGACTCGGAGGAGTTCAAAGAATAAACCTGTGCTTTGGCCAATCGGACCGTATCCTTCCAGGATTTAAAAACTAAGGTATCCTTACCTTTAAAGTCCTCACCTGCTATCGATTTCAATGCGAAACAAGGCACTGCCAATAATAAAACCAGCAATCGGAAATTCAGAAACACTATTTTTCCATTCATCATTTATTCCATTTGTTTAGGCGGTTTTTTTGGATATAATTTGCAGATTGATAATACATTATTGCCTCATTAACCACATTCTCGCCAGGTTGTTGCTTGTCAATTTTTCCTGTAAAACGATCAATTTTATAGGAGGTCACCTTTTGCTGGGGACTTAGAATTGTCAACCCATCATTTTTAATAAACCCCAATTTCTGATAATTGGCTATAAATGCCCTTTCGTCCACCTTGCTCATTTTCAGGATATCCTTGCCAAAAAATTTGCTTTCATAATTCCAGTTTAACAACCCGAACAACGTAGGTGCAACATCAATCTGGCTCGACAATTTATCGATCCTTTGAGGTTGGATCAGGTTTGGGTTATAGACAATCAACGGAATCTGATATTCCATAAAGGGCAATTCCGCCTGACCTGCACTTCCTGCACAATGGTCGGCCATGATCACGATCAGGGTATTTTTGAACCATGGTTTCACACTTGCCTTACGGATCAGTTCCCCAATGGCATAATCACAGTACTTTACGGCTCCCTCGCGGTTTGTACCGGAAGGGATATCGATAAACCCTTCAGGATAGGTAAATGGCCTATGATTGGAAGTGGTCATTGCCAGGTTCAGAAAGGGTTTCCCGGCAGCATATGAAAGATCGGCCTCCTTTATTACTTTTGTAAACAAATCCTGATCGCAGATGCCCCAAGCATTGGAAAATGTAACCTCATTATCAGGGATTTGTCCATGATCTATAATGTTGTAACCGTTATTTTCGAAAAAATAGTTCATGTTGTCGAAATAGCCGTAACCCCCATAAATAAATTTCAGGTCGTAGCCCCTCTCTCTAAAAAGCTGGCCCATGGAGAACATATTTTCGCTATGGGCACGTTTGATCACACTTTGACCTGGCTTGGGAGGTGCCGAAAGCGCAACAGCCTCCAGTCCCCAGATGGTGCGTGTCCCGACGGCATAAAAGTTCGTGAACAGCAACGATTGATTGACCAGAGTATCAAGAGAGGGTGTTAGTTTACCTTTTTTGCTTCCCATGTATTCCAGGAATTCGCCACTCAAACTTTCGACGGTGACAAATAAAACGTTGTACCTTTTCTCCTCTCCCCCATCGTTTTTGACTTTACGCGTGATATCTGTCAACTCACTGTTGATGAATTCACTATTTTCAGTTTTAATCTCTTTCCTTAAATTCTGGAAATTGGTGGAGTTGTCACGTGTGGCATAAAACGTCTCATAATCAAGCTCATTGTTCAGGAAAGCTGCAAAAAGGGAATAGATCCCATTTTTTGAAAGTTCGTTGTTGTACCTGTTGGACGTCTTTTCTGCCCAGCTAAAATTCACAAATAGGAAAGAGAGAACAGGCAACATTAAAAGACCTACTCCATATACCATCCTATTGGCTGGTTTACTTTTACTTTCCAGGGAAACTGATAGCCATTTCTTCTTCAAAATAAGATATATAATCGCCAAATCGCTGATCAATATCACACTTACCAAAAGCGGTATCGGATAGGATTCCCAGATGTTGGTGAGCACTTCTGTTGTGTAAACAAGATAATCTACGGCAATAAAGTTATATCTTACACCAAATTCGTCCCAGAAGAAATATTCGGAGACCCCATTAAACAACAGGATGTAAAAAGCGATAAAATAGGCAGAATAGGCAAACCATTTGTGAAACCGGGAATTAAAGAATTTGTCGGTCACAAACATCAAAAAGATCACAAACGGGATCATAAAATAGGAGAACGCCACAGTATCGAAAAACAGCCCGATCAGGTAAAATCGGAGCAAACCGACAAGCGAGGTATTCACCTCACTTGCAGAAACTCCGCAAAGAATTGATCTGCTGATAAATGAGATAACAATGAATACGATATATAAAAGAAGGACACCTCCAAACCGGGTATTCAGAACTTTCTTCATGATAATTAACAGAGTTTAAAACTACAAATATACGAACCTCACACCATTCAGGCAAACCAATCGCTGCTTTGAAAAATTAATTCATATTTTCATAGTTCATCCGATAAATGTACTTTTGCACCGAACAAAGAACTCAGTTTTCTATGAATCAATCGTTTGTAAAAGAAAAGATCATCTATCTTATCAATCCGGTTTCAGGAACAGGCAAGAAAAAGCACCTCCCCGAATTAATTATGGAGATCAGCGACAAAAATATTTTTGAAACCGAGGTGATTTTTACCCGATACAAAGGTGAGGCAACTGAAATAGTCGGAAAGAAACTCAAGGAAAATACCCGATATTTTGTGGCTGTCGGTGGCGATGGCACAGTCAATGAAATTGCAAAATCGTTGCTCAACACCCAGGGAATCATGGGTATTATCCCGATCGGATCGGGAAATGGCCTTGCACGCCACCTTCAAATCCCACTCGATCCTAAAAAGGCGATTGAAACCATTAACAAACAAAGAGACAAAGCGATCGATTACGGGATGATCAATGGTAATCCTTTCTTTTGTACTTGTGGAGTCGGTTTTGATGCCTTGATCGGCGAGAAATTTGGCAATTCCAAAGGACGTGGATTGTCCACCTATGTTAAAACAACAATTCGTGAGTTTTATAATTATATCCCTGATTCATATCAACTTACCATCGACAATAATTTACCGGTTACACATAAGGCATTTCTGATCACTTTTGCAAATGCATCGCAATACGGAAACGACGCCTACATTTCCCCCAATGCCGATATCAGTGATGGCAAACTTGATATATGCATTATGGCACCTTTCAAATTGCACAATGCAGCTGGAATCGGGGCCAGGTTGTTTTTAAAAAATATAGACAAAAGTAAGTTCCTGAATATCATTCAGGGAAGTAAAATTTTATTGGAACGTTCCTATGAAGGGGTTGTCCATTTTGATGGTGAACCCTGTCGAATGGGAAAAATGTTGGAAATATCGGTGGTTGGAAAAGGATTGAAGGTGTTGGTTCCATAAATTTTCCTTTAAAATTTAATAATCAAACGCTGTCAGGAACTGCGTACGCTGACAGGTTTGAGCCCTTCAAAAAAAACCTAGAATGGTGATTTGGAATTTCTAATGTGCCTATGTGTTTTATCTATGCACCTATGTGTTTAAAAACCTGAAATATAAGCATATAGATTTCATTCAATGGCACAAACTTTGGGTTCAAGTACATTTTCAAATTTCCAAATTATTACATCTTCAAATTTTTCGGTCTCCCTTTTCCGGTGGCTGTGCGAAGCCGAAGCCCCGACTCCTTGCCCCAAGCTCCATGCCCCAAGCCAATTACTCGGATCTCAACGAAACCCCTGAATCAGAATTAATAGTGTGCCACAACTGACGGTAAATGGTGAACACTGCAACAAGGAATACGGCCGCAAATACGAAGACATAATTTGTAAGGCTAAGCGAGACGTGATATGCAAATCGGTCAAGCCAGTAATAGGAGAGTAAAAACGCAATCGGCAAAGCGATGATCCCGGCAAAAGTGATCAGCCTGAAAATTTCTTTGGTCAAAAGAATGACCAACTCTTTGGTCCCGGCCCCCAGCACCTTTCGGATACCGATCTCTTTTGTACGGTAAATTGTGGTCAAGGCAAGCAGCGAATAAAGGCCCATGCAGGCAATAAAAATGGCAAAAAACGAAAATATCAGGGCAACCTGACCAGTTGATTGCTCTTCGTTGTAAAAATCACCCAAGCTTTGTTTCATCGCATACTGCGAGAACTGATTGTTCGGATAAAGATGTTCCCACAATTTTTTAATCCTGGCTAAAGTTTCGGTATTGTATTCAGTCAATCTGATACTAATAAACCTGATCTGGTTTGAACGTACAGGAAATAAAATAATTGGTTGTATTTCAGTATGTAACGACTCAAAATTAAAATTTTCGACTATTCCCTTAATGATCAGGCAATTTGTAGAAGTATCCGAATTGATGCGATATATAGTTGACCCAATCGGATCCTTTAGTCCAAGATGTTTGACAACTTCCTCATTGACAACAATATCGATCGTATCTTTCGACTGGTGCGGTTTCCGTTCAAAACTTCCTTCTTTAAGCGTCATTCCATAGGTTTCGAAAAACATCGAATCGGCTCCCATGACAAACATCAACAAATTATTTGACCTGTCGGATCCGTTCTGGAAACTCTCCATGCCCATTGGTTTTCCCGGAACAACATCCGAAAAGGAGACATCCTCAACTCCTTCAAGTTCCAGCAACTTCTCCCGGAATCCTTTACCCCCGTCACTTAATCCAATAACATTCTGAATTACTATTAGTTGCTCTTTATCAAAACCAACCCCGATATTTTGGACGAACCTAAGTTGCCGATAGATTGTGGAAGTCGAATAGATGATCACAAGCGAAAACACAAACTGAATGATCACAAGGAGGCCGCGCAAACCCTTGCTGCTGGCACTGAACTGTTTTTGCTGTCTTAAAATCGCTGCCGGACTGAAGCGGATGATATAAAATGCTGGATAAATCCCGGCAAGGACGCCAGTGAAAAGGGTTATCCCAAAAATCAATGGTGATAATTTGAAAAGTAGCAATTGTATGTTCAGATTGGGGCCTTGTTCGGCAAGTACTGCATTTGGATAGATCAACTCGACAAGAACAAGTGCAAAGAACAAAGAGATAAAGCTGATTGTGATCGACTCGGCAAGGAGTTGTCTCGACAATTCACGCCGTTGCGATCCCAAAATCTTACGGATGCCGATTTCACGCACCCTTCCGGCCAGTCGTGCCGTTGAAAGGTTCGCATAGTTTATACTGGCTATAAGGATGATCAGGATGGAAATCCCTGCAATAATGAGTAAGGTCTGAATATTTACATTTTTTGAAAACTCATATTTCAGGTGTGAATACATATGGATATCGGAAACTTTTTGCAACCTGAGGACGAGGTACTCATCCTGTTGGTTCATTTCCGCTATGGTTTTTCCCATCGTCTTCTCTATTTCGTTACCTGCTTCCTTAATAAAACCTTTAAGCAGTTTGTTTTCAAGCGATGACAGATCCAGAAAAGGTGGATCAGCAGGCTCAAACGGATTGGCTTGTTCATTGAACCTGTAATACGTATAAAGGTTAAACGAAGTCCAATCAAGCTTTGGCATGATCAATGAAGATATAGATACAAGCGATTCATAATGCAAGTGTGAATTGGACGGACAGTCTTCAACGATACCTGTTACTTTCCATTTTTTCTCTTTTTCGACTGTAAGGATTTTCCCAATGGCACCTTCAGGAAACAACTGATTGGCAATTGATTGCGATAAAACGATTGAACGTGGCTCATTTAAACAGGTTCGTGGATCCCCTTTTATCAGTTTAAAGCCAAAAAGATCGAAAAAAGTAGAATCAACATACAGGAGTTCTCTGCTTTTAAGTAATGTTGAAACTGGGGAAATAACTGTAATGTCACGGTCGATCCTGAAAATACGGCACGATTGTTCAATTTCAGGTACATAAGGCTTGAGCCCAAATGCGAACATAGGGGATGTCAATGCAACCTTTGACTCCAGCCCACCCAGTTTTGAGTCGAGATAGACGCGGTAAAGCCGGTCAGAAGAGGGGTGAAAGTCATCATATTTGGCTTGCTGACTGATATAGACCATCACCAAAATTGCACAAGCCATTCCTACCGCGAGACCAAAAACATTGATAAAAAAATATTCCTTGTTTCGCAGGAGGTTTCGGAATGCCAATTTCAGGTAGCTCTTCATTTAAATCATATTATAACATTCGCACGAGAATAACTTTCTGTAACTACATGGCCATCAAATAAATGAATAATACGCTGGGATCGCTGCGCATGAACCATCGAGTGAGTGACCATGACAATTGTAGTCCCTTCTTCGTTTAAACGGATCAATTGCTGAATGATCTCCTCGCCCTGAGTCGAGTCAAGGTTCCCGGTAGGTTCGTCTGCAAGGATAATCCTGGGCTTTGCGACAACTGCCCTGGCCACTGCAATACGTTGCTGCTGGCCTCCTGAAAGTTCACTTGGAAAATAGCTGGCCCGATGTTTCATACTGAATTTTTCAAGCACCTGATCCACACGTTTTGCCCGTTCCGACTGGGGGACTTTCTGATAGATCAACGGTAATTCGATATTTTCCCACGCGGTAAGGTCGTCGATGAGGTTAAAACTTTGAAATACGAATGCAAAATTGTTTTTTCGTATTTCTGTCCTGTTCCGTTCGTTTAGATCAGAAACCAACCTGCCATCCAGGATATATTGACCTGAACTTGGTGCATCAATCAGTCCGATCACGTTGAGCAACGAAGTCTTGCCACATCCTGAAGGACCCATGATGCTTACAAACTCCCCTTCCGAAACGCTCAGGTTAATGTTTGTCAGGGCTTTCGTTTCAATATCCTTGTTCCTGAAAACCTTTCCTATGTCAATTAGCTCTATCATAGATACTTATTATGCAAATTTAAAATCCGGCTGTTTTTCTTCAGAAGCATGAATTCCGGTCCTAAAGTAAAGAATTAACCTCAATTGAAGTACCCGGTTTAACACAAATCATACCATCAAAATATTACATTGTAAATCAAGCGATTGAAGAATTTTATAACAAATTGGATGTTCGAATTCGTACAATTGGTGAACGATTTCGTACATTTGCATTTGTTTAACAAGGTACGCTATACCAACAAATATTTCAACTTATTTCTAATTATTTCAATATATTACTGAATCACAATACTTTAGAATTAGATACATTGATTTGTATTTCATTTTGATTTGTGGCTTGGTGTTTGTAACCGGATTTTAAAATAATTTACCATGGAAAAATTTGGAAAAATTCTGGCTGTTGACGACAATGAGGACATCCTCTTTTCGCTAAGATTATTGATGAAACCACACGTTGAAAAAATTATTACCACCAATAATGTCACGTCAATTCCCGACCTGCTCAAAAATGAAGAATTTGATGTCATTCTTCTCGACATGAATTTTACCAAAGATGCTATCAGTGGTCAGGAAGGATTTTTCTGGTTGACAAAAATCCTTGAAATTGATCCGGATGCTGTTGTTTTGTTTATAACGGCTTATGGGGACATCGAAAAGAGTGTCCGCGCCATTAAGGAAGGTGCCACAGATTTTATTCTTAAACCCTGGCAAAACGAAAAGTTGATGGCAACGGTCAATTCTGCCCTTAACCTGAGGCGGTCGAAAAAGGAGATCGAACAATTGAAAAGCCGTGCCAAAGCAATCAACAACATGATCAACCGTACCTTTAAAGATTTTATTGGTAACTCGACAGAGATGCAAAAAGTTTATACAACCATCTCGAAGGTTGCCGCAACTGATGCAAGTGTGTTGATCCTTGGCGAAAATGGTACAGGTAAAGAGTTGGTAGCAAGGGCATTGCACAACAATTCGAATAGGGTTGACGAAGCATTTGTAAGTGTTGACCTTACCTCTATCAGCGAGTCGCTCTTCGAGAGTGAGTTGTTCGGGCATACAAAAGGTTCATTTACAGATGCCAAGGTTGACAGACCAGGACGTTTTGAAATCGCATCTGGAGGGACTTTGTTCCTTGATGAAATTGGAAACCTTCCAATGCCACTACAGGCTAAAATCCTCACCATGCTTGAACGGCGCGAAGTGACAAGGGTAGGCTCCAACAAACCGATCCCCATCGATATCCGGTTGATCTGTGCGACCAATATGCCATTGCACCAGATGATCGAAGAGGGTAAATTCCGCCAGGATCTTTTGTATCGGATCAATACTGTGGAGATTGACCTTCCCCCGCTTCGCGAACGACATGGTGATATCCCTTTGCTTGCGGTCCATTTCTTCCAGGTTTACACGAAGAAATACAAAAAACCGCTTCGCGGGTTTACAAAAGATGCGATGAAACGGTTGGAAGATGCTGCATGGCAAGGAAATGTACGGGAACTTCAGCATGTGATCGAGCGGGCTGTTATCATGAGTGAAACTGAATGGATCAATCCGGGTGACCTTCAGTTAAGGGCATTGAACAAAACGTCGGAAGAGTTGGAACTCGACAATTATGAACTTGACAAGGTTGAAAAAAATATCATTCTCAAAGTGATGAAAATGCACCAGGGGAACATATCAAAAGCAGCCGGTGAACTTGGGCTCACCCGTACCTCCCTCTATCGCAGAATGGAAAAATATGGACTCTAATAATTTTAGGATTTCACTTATTATCAGAGTATTGGCTCTATTTGCCAATGCATTGGCAGTTGTATGGTTGTTATTTACGACCAATTATTATTTTACAATGGTCCTGGCTGTTGGTATTGCCATCTATCAGGTCGTCATGCTGATACAATACGTAGAGACGACAAATACGCTGATCACGAACTTTCTGGAATCTCTTCGTTATTCCGACTTTTCAAGGACTTTTGAAATCAAAGGTATGGGGCACTCGTTCGACCGCATGACAGAGGCTTTCAGTGTGGTCATCGACGATTTCAGGAAAGTAAGGGAAGAGCGTGAGCAAAATTATTTTTACCTCAAAACAGTTGTCGAACACATTGGGTTTGGCCTGATCAGCTATCGCGAAGACGGGGAAGTTGAATTGATCAACAATTCGACTAAAAAACTCTTCAAAATCACAAACCTTAAGAACCTCAGCGAACTGGAGGAGTTCTCCCCTGAGTTGGTTTCCAAACTGATGACGATCAAAAATGGCGAAAGTATTATGGTGAAGATACAGAAGCAGGATGAGATCCTTCAACTGGTCATCTTTGCAACTGAATTCAAGGTCGCCGACCGCCTTATCAGAATGGCAACGATCAAAGATATCCAGAACGAGCTGGAAGAGAATGAAATGGAGAGCTGGCAGAAGCTCATCAGGGTACTGACACACGAAATTATGAATTCCATAACCCCCATTGCTTCAATTACCCAATCATTGAACTACATGATTAAAGATGTCAGGTCAACCTACACCAATGCGTTCCAGGATGAAGGGGAAATCGAAGCTATTGAGGAGATTGAACTAGCCATTGAAACAATTCATAAAAGAAGCACCGGATTAATGCACTTTGTTGAATCGTACCGAAACCTTACACGCATCCCCACACCAAAATTTACCATCTTTCCGATTAGACAATTGTTCGATAATCTTCAGGGTTTATTGAAAGAGGAGATGCATAACCATCATATTGAATGCTCTACAATCATAATTCCTGAAAATTTGGAGGTATCGGCCGATGAACAATTGATCGAACAGGTCATGATCAACCTCTTGAAAAATGCGATCCAGGCACTTGAAAAAACAGACAGTCCAAAGATTGGAATAAAGGCTTTTACAGACCGGCGGGGTAAAATAATTGTTCAGGTATCGGACAACGGACAAGGTATCCTTCCTGAAGTCCTCGACAAAATTTTTGTACCTTTTTTCACTACCAAGCCCAAAGGTTCAGGAATTGGTTTAAGTTTGTCTCGCCAGATCCTGCGCCTGCATGGCGGGACTTTGACTGCCCATTCTGTGCCGGATGTTGAAACAGTTTTCACTTTAAAGTTCTAAAAAGGAAATTTTGAAAAGACTTAAGATATTCACACTGACTTTGATATTCACCGGTTTAATTTTTGCAATTTTGGTTGTATGGGCAAATCATGTAGTATCCCAAACCGGAAACAGGTACAGTTATAATTCAATCGATTCGATACCGCACAACCATTGTGCCCTCGTTCTGGGTACAAGTAAATACATTTGGAATGGAAAAAAGAATTTATATTATACCAATCGCATTAAAGCAGCTGTTGACCTATACCAACATCATAAAATTGACTACATCATAGTAAGCGGTGATAACCGGAATGTTAACTACAACGAGCCCATTACAATGTACAATGACCTAATCCTTGCGGGTGTTCAACCGGAATGTATCATCCTCGATTATGCCGGGTTCAGGACCCTTGATTCAGTAGTCAGGGCAAAAGAGATATTTGGTCAGGACCAATTCACAATTGTATCGCAATCATTTCACAATCAGCGTGCTTTGTACATTGCAAGAGAAAGGGGAATAGAAGCCATCGCATTTAATGCACCCGAAGTTGATGGTGTTCTTACCCTTCGGGTCCAATTGCGTGAACTGGCAGCCAGGCTGTTATTGTTCGTTGACCAGTTTACTTCCAAGCAGCCCCATTTCCTGGGCGAAAAAGTTGTTGTTCCGGCAAATTGATCAGAACCCAACCACCTTATAAATCAATCAGAAAACTACATTCTTCAAACTATTGTTGTAAATTTGCAATGTATCCAAAATAATTCGTTTATGTTGCTCCAATTTGCTCTTGTATTGGCCATGTTGCTTCAGTTTTTTGCAGCAGGGATCTCCATTAAACTTACACGGGTAACCAAGTACAATGTGTCGTGGATGTTGATCAGTGCCGGTTTTATCATCATGGCGATCAGGTGCCTTGTTGAATTGCTACCCATGATCTCAGGTTCCGAGCCACAAACTTTCCGTGAAGTATTTGTGTGGTTGGGTGTGGGTGTATCGTTTTTTTTCGCAGTCGGGGTGTTCCTGATCCAGAAGATTTTTAAATACATGAAAAAAGTGGAACAGGAGAAACGCGACATGGAGAAGATCCTCCTAAACGCTATTATTCAGGCCGAAGAAAGTGAGCGCAAACGTTTTGCAAAAGACCTTCACGATGGTTTGGGACCCATTCTTTCAACTATAAAGATGTCGCTTTCCTCCCTGACAAAAAGTGAAAAAGAGGAACAAGCAAAGAAAATTTTGCGCAATACCGACCTGGCCATCGAGGAGGCGATCAAAAGCATCAGGGAGATCTCGAATAACCTTAGTCCGCACATCCTCAACAATTTTGGGCTAAACAAGGCGATGCGGAATTTTATCAATAAGATAAACAACTCCGATACAATAAAAATTAATTTCTCCTCAAATTTCGAGGATTCAAGGTTTGATAGCAATACTGAAGTCGTGTTATACAGGGTCTTATGCGAATTGATCAACAATGCGCTCAAACATTCAGAAGCCCCGTTGATTACGATTTCCCTTGAAAAAATACCTGGAAAGATTGTTTGCTCTTACGAGGACAATGGAATTGGTTTCGATACCAACATTTTAAAACCTATGCACTATTCAGGGATGGGCTACTCAAATATGGTATCCAGGATCAATTCCCTCAACGGAAGTTTTACCCTTACATCTGAAAAAGGCCTTGGAACTAAAGCGATGATTACTGTCCCAGTTTAACAAAACTTCATAGAAATTGATATGGAAATTCTTTTGGTCGATGACCACACATTGTTTAGAAACGGATTGAAGATGTTGCTCGATACCCTTCCGGGATATGTTGTAACAGGGGAGGCATCGAATGGAAGTGAATTTTTGGAATTAATCTCCAGGCATGTTTTTGATATCGTTTTTCTCGATATTGAAATGCCAGAAATCAACGGAATCGAAGCAGCCAAAAGGGCAATAGAGCTGCAGCCTGAACTCAAGATCATTACCCTTTCAATGTATGGCGATGAAGAATATTACGATCAGATGGTCGATGCTGGTGCCAGGGGGTTCCTCTTAAAAAACACGAACCTTCAGGAGGTAAAAACGGCCATCGATACGGTGATGAACGGTGGCAATTACTTTTCGCAGGAATTGATGCAGAGCATGCTCCGCAACTACAAATCCTTTAAAGAACACAAGGAACCCGGACCTGAACTGTCCGACCGTGAAATAGAAATATTGTTACTGATCTGTTCAGGACTCTCAAATCAGGAAATTGGGGACCAACTGTTTATCAGCAAACGGACTGTCGAAAAACACCGGGCCAATATCCTCGATAAAACCAATTGTAAAAACACCGCTGGACTGGTTATGTATGCAATTAAGAATCAGATGATTATGATGTAGGGGGCTCGCAACTGGCGACTGGCTGCTGGCAAGTTGCACGAGGTGTAATGATGAACGTATTTCTACTGGCGGCTGGCGGCTGGCAACTGGCGGCTGGCAACTGGCGGCTGGCGACTGGCAAGCTGCACGAGGTCAAATGATGAACGCATTTCAATGTATTTCAATGTATTTCAATATGTTTCAATGTAAATAATACTGACTTATGTGCCTATGTTAAAAACCTATGTACCTATGTGTTTAAAAATCTAACACAAAGATACATAGGTAAAAACACAAAGGCACATAGAAATTCCAAATCATAATTTACGGATTTCATCCTCGGGCAAACCGGTTTCTTTACCAATCCTATCAATCGACATTCCGTTTTCTTTTAGCGATTTTGCAAATGCAAGTTGTAATTGTTTGATTATAATTGCTTTATTGTCCAACTCCAGGTCTTTTTCCTGATTTGATTTTCTTTCAATATCCAATTGTTCCGATGTTTTCTCCAATTGTTCCGATGTTTTCTCGTATTTGTCCTGAAGGAAAGATATTTGATTGTCCCTTTCAGTTAATGCTATAAAATATTCATCTTCTTCATACATCTTCTCTTCAAGATAAGGATTTGGTATAATAATGAAATCATTGTCGCTTATGTCCTGCCTCAAGGTTTCCATTTTACCGCTTCTTAAAAATTGTTCCAATGCGAATTTAAGCATTTTTTGCTTCACAATCAATTAAGATATTTTTTACACTTCGATTTTGTCCATTACGAATAGGATTTCTTGATTGACATACAGAAGGGTAGGTAATGTGGTTAATGCCTTTTCATCCCCCTCCATGCCAAAGTCACACGCGGTGCCCTTAAACAGTCTGCTCCCTTCATTCCATCATTCTTTTATTCCTTCATTCCTTCATTTTTCGTCTCCCCCTCCATGCGTATTAATACCCATCTCAATATACCAATTATTACGTCTTGTGAGCTTTGAGGGATGACTTAACTTTGTATTTGGGGAATTAATGAATTTTTGAAACTGATCATCGAAAATGGGCAAACTATACGACAAGCTAAATCAGGACATCCGTTTTATTGAAGGGCTAAATGGTTGCATGAATTGTGGCGTTTGTACTGCCATTTGTCCGGCAGCCGAGTTTTACCACTACGACCCCCGTGTAATCTGCGATACGGTACAAAGCAAGGATGAAGCCTTGATCGAAGCACTTTTACGCAGCGAGACCATCTGGTATTGTGGCGAATGCATGTCGTGCAAGACACGTTGCCCACGGAACAACACCCCCGGTTTTATTATCATGACATTGCGGAAGCTCTCACAGGAACTTGGGTATTTTACCGATTCTGAAAAAGGGCGGCAACAATTTGCGATCAAACGGGCAATCGGTGAAAATATACTCCGCACCGGTTATTGTGTCCATCCTGATATCGTTTCGCCTCAGATGCACCCCGAACAAGGCCCTGTATGGGATTGGATTTCGAGGAATACACCCGAAATTATGGAAAAATTGGGATCCAATTACAAACAAAATGGAATAGGGGGACTTAGAAACATTGCACCCGAAGTCCTTGACGAGATCAACAAGATCTTTGAAGTGACAGGTTGCAAAACAATGTTTGATACAATTGAGAGACATTCAAAGCACAAAGCCGATGAAATGGGAATAGAAATATCACCGGAAGGTATTGGCAATGAATATTTTATGACGGTTTATACCGAAAACAACGGAACCCATAACGCTTAAATTTACAATAATGGTTTTAGAAGGCAAAAAACGGGTTTGGGAAGATTATCAGAAAGAGATTGCCAATGATCACTATTTCTATGTTCGGAGCTGCATCAGGCAAACCTTCTTTCCGGGATCCGAAACGACCTTTCTCAGGATCATGAAAAATGACCTGGGTAAGGATGTTTTTGAGGATGCCCGCCACACGACCTGCACGGGAATAGGTTATCATACAGATATTGTTCCACTTGAAACAACAATGACTGTTATCGCCCGTCATTTTGCACTGATGACTGAGGCTGGTTATGTCAATATCATTCCATCCTGTGTCACTTCATTCGGATTATATACCGAGGTTCTCGAAACCTGGAAGCACTTCCCCGAAATAGAAGAAAAAATCAGGGAATACCTTTGGAAAGCCACAAAACGGGAGTTTAAAATACCTGAAAACCTTGTACATACTTCAGATATCATCTACAAGTTCCGCAGCCAGATCAAGGAAAAATCGAAAGTTTCGTTGATCAACAAAAGAACCGGTGAACCGCTCAAAGTTGTGGAACACATTGGTTGCCATTATTCTAAGATGTTCCCGACAAGTGGGGTTGGCGGGGCTGAATTTCCATCAGTTTTGACTGGTATGATCGAGTCGTGGGGCGGGTCGGTCATCGATTATCCCGAACGCCGCCATTGTTGCGGGTTTGGGTTCCGCCAATATCTGGTAATGGCCAACCGAGGTTATTCGGTCTCCAATTCAAAAAAGAAATTTGAGTCGATGCGCCCTTTTCAGCCCGATTTCATTGTCGCTAATTGCCCCGGATGTTCCATGTTCCTCGACAGGTGGCAATACACGATCGCTGAATTGGAGGGAGTTACATACGACAACCGGGGAATGGGAATCCCGGTTCTGACCTATGAAGAGATGGCCGGACTCGTAATGGGATACTCGCCATGGGAACTTGGTTTACAAATGCATCAGGTTTCCGTCGAACAGCTCCTTGACAAATTGGGCATCAAATACGATAAAGAACAAAAATACCGTGGGGCTAAAGGACAAAAAATCGGCGAACCACAAAAACCACAATTCCTTATTGTTTAAAAATATAAATGTCAGAAAATAAACAACATATCATTATCATTGGTGGTGGTCCCGCAGGACTTGAAGCCGCTTCCAAACTTGGGTCGGCAGGTTACAGGGTCACTTTATTTGAAAAAGAAGAACAGACCGGGGGTAAACTCCGTACATGGTATAAACTTTATCCAGGTTTCAGGCTTGCAGAAGAGGTACAGGATTTTCTGGCAAACGAAATAAAAATCAATGTGCCAGAGATCTTTTCAAATGCTGAAGTTGTAAATATAATCCCCGATAACAAGTATCATACTGTAGTTTTGGCCGATGGAAGGAGTTTTATCGCCGATGCGGTGTTAATTGCAACTGGTTTTGAACTCTTTAAAGGTGAGAAAAAAGAGGAGTATGGTTATAGGATCTACGACAATGTCATCACCTCTGCCGATCTGGAAAAAAAGCTCCGCCTGGGACAACCGTTAACTACAGCAAACGGACAGACACCGGCAAGGATAGGCTTGATCCATTGTGTGGGTTCACGCGATAAAAAGGTAGGAAATGTTTACTGTTCACGCCTTTGCTGCATTACCGGCGTAAAGCAGGCAATCGAAATCAAACACCATCTTCCAAAGGCTGAGGTTTTTAATTTCTATATGGATATGAGGATGTTCGGACAAAATTTCGAAGAACTTTATATTGAAGCCCAGCAAAAATGGGGCATCACATTTATACGTGGAAGGGTTTCGGAAGTTGCCGAAAATATAGATGGGTCGTTACAACTCAAAGCTGAGGATACCCTTTCGGGAAGGCCGATCAAAATGAATTTCGACCTTGTTGTTCTTTTGGTTGGGATGGTTCCTGCTGACCGGACCGAAGCGATTGGGAAATCTGCAAATCTTGGTTTTACATCGGGAAGTTTCCTTGCAAGCGCTGATGCACAGATCAAGCCGAATGAAACCAACACTCCTGGGATTTTTGTAACGGGTACCTGCAAAGAGCCTTTGTCGGTTGGCGAGACGCTTTCGGATGCAAGGTCGGCGGCGGTAAGGATAATATCGTGGTTAAGGGAGAAAAGGGAAATAAATTGAAATAAGGTAGAAATAAATTGAAATATTGGTAATGAAGGAGTGGGGATATTCCATATTGAAAGGGCGGCAGATCGACTTCGAAAACAACGATTTTTCGATTTCGCGGTTTGTTGAATTGCATGAACCATCGTTTAGTTGGTGCATTGGCTGCGGAAGTTGTACGGCGACCTGTTCTGCTGCGAAGTTCACGGATTTCAATCCCCGGAAAGTCAACCTCCTAATACAAAGAGGTGAAATAAAAGGCATTGAAGATGAGATTGCCAAATGCATGCTCTGTGGAAAATGCCAGTTGGTTTGTCCCCGGGGCATCAATACGCGGAATGTGGTCCAAAATATCAAACGAGCAATAAGCAAAAGTTATGCACTTTAACCTGTTTGTCATCCCATTTATGGCAGGAATGATCGCCTTATTGATCTTGCTTGCTTTTCGATACTCACAATGGCTATCAAACCTCGAAACCGGTGATTGGCGGAAAATTGGCTCGAACCTTTTCACCTTAAAGACTATTTATGCTTTTCGCGAAATTTTCATGGAAAGCCTGATTCATCGTAAAGTATTTAAAGTCAATCCTTTATTGGGATACATGCATATGAGCCTAGCCTTTGGGTGGTTTATGCTGATCGTAGTCGGGAAATTTGAGGCCTTCTATTATACCGGGAAATTCGCAAATGAATTTTACTATCCCATTTTTTTCAGGTTTTTTGAACAAACACCGCACCTCTCAACTACTCTTTTGAACTTTAATGCTTCAATGGATCTTATTTTATTGGTGGTTTTGTCTGGGATTGTTGTTGCTATCCTTAAACGGTTCCGTCCAGGAATGACCGGCATGAAAAAGATTACCAGACATTCGGTTGGCGACCGTCTTGCATTAAGCTCATTGTGGATGATTTTCCCACTCAGGTTGTTGGCAGAAAGTACTACAGCAGGTTTCACAGGAAATGGTAGTTTCCTGACCCAACCGATCGGCAATTTTTTAAATATATTCCTTCCTCTGCAATCCATTTCCATGGTTTTCTGGTGGATGTATTCCCTGGCACTTGGTGCTTTTATGGTCTCCATCCCGTTTTCGCGATATATGCACATTCCGACTGAATTATTGCTGATCCTTTTAAGGAATTGGGGATTAAAAACCAATGACAATTTTACCGGATTTTCCGAAATCGAAGTTCAATCTTGTTCGCGTTGCGGGATTTGTATCGATACCTGCCAGATGAATTCGCAGGGGAAAAATGCGACAACCCAGATGGTCTATTTCCTGCGTGATTATCGTTACGATCAACTCAAACCCGACCTTTCCGACAATTGCCTGCTTTGTGGTCGATGCACCCAGGCTTGCCCGGTTGGGATCGACCTTACGCAACAACGGGTGCTTCAACGCAAAAAAATGACATTTCCACAATCTGCTCAATTTAAATATTTACCTGTTAATCAAGATATTGATAAGACAGAAGTTGTCTATTTTGCAGGATGTATGAGCCATCTTTCCCCCAATATCAGCCTTTCGATGGAAAAGATTTTTAAAGCTGACAGCGTTAAATATCTTTTTATGGACAGGGATGGAAGTGTCTGTTGCGGTCGGCCACTTAAATTATCGGGGCAATTTGAGGCTGCAAAGCAACTCGTCGAAAATAACCGCCAACAGATTATTGCATCAGGTGCAAAAACGCTTGTCACTTCATGTCCGATCTGCTACAAGAGTTTCAAGGAGGATTACAATTTGAAAATCAGGGTGCTGCACCACAGTGAATATCTGCCGGAACTGATTTCACAGAAAAAAATCAAGGTTCTTCCCACTGGAAAACAAGTTGTTTTCCACGACCCATGTGAACTGGGAAGGGGTTCCGGAATTTATGAACAACCCAGAAACTTGTTAAAGAAGTTTACCGATTTGCGGCCATTGTCACAGGAAAAAAGCGATTCCCTTTGTTGCGGAGGAAGCCTTGGAAACCTTTCAATGGACACAGAAGAGCGTTGTGCCATCCAAAAGGCAACTGCCGATTACCTGAATTCCGGTAATCCTGAATTTATAGCAACTTCCTGTCCAATGTGCAAAAAGAGTATTGGACAATTTTCTGTTGCACCAGTTAAAGACATCGCCGAATTGGTAGCAGCCAATCTCGTTAAAATTGGACAAGAAAATCATAAATTATTAAAATACAGGAAGTTGCAGGATGCAATGGATATTCAATAATTGAACTCCATCGAATCCATTAAAAAAAGTCCTTTTCCCCTTGTCGCTACTGCAAATTTTATGAATGTACCCGAATTGGGGATAAACTTGATCTTATTGATGGCAACATTTATTTTTCCGCAAAAGTTTCCATAATCTGTAAATATACTGATCTTTGAATCCAAACCAGCAACGATGCAGGCATCATTTCTTGCATCAACAGACAATAACCAATCATTGCCCAAACTTCCAATTTCTTCTTTCCTGATCAGGCTTGAATTTCGTATGTCCCATTTCAGGAGCTTTGAATCGTCACCGCATGAGAATAATCTGGTTCCATCTTTGCTGAAACACAAATCACGGACACAGCTTTTATGTCCGTCCAGATTGACAATCGGTTGTCCGCTCTTTGCATTGTATAGCCTGATGGTTTTGTCCTGTGAACCTACTGCCAATAATTGGCCGTCGGGGCTGAATCGGACAACAGTGATATCGGATTTTAGATCTGTGATTTTGAATACTATTTTTTCACCCACGACATCATAAACCACAACTGTTTTATCGGAAGAACCAGATGCCAAAAGATTTCCGCTACTATTCAGGTTTAATGTCGTAACCACTCCACGGTGAAAATCCAGTTTCTTCAGAACCTTTCCTGATTGAACATTCCACATGACTATTGTACTGTCCAATCCACCACTTACAAGCAACGAACTTTCAGCCGATAAGTCAATGGTAAGAATTGGTTTGGAATGGCCGTTATTCAATCTCCCAAGAAGAACCCGGGACTGGAGGTCGTAAAAACCAATTGAGTTGGATTCCGGTAATACGATTGTCGTGCCGGACTTTGAAAAACAAAAGTCATAAACAATCCCTTGAAAATCCCCGATCCGATTCTTTAACTGTACCGTGGGGTATTTTGTTTGGCCAAAACCATTTGTAATAGTTAGATTCACAAGTAATATCAGAAAAATGGTTCTGCCATCTTTTAAACAATTCATAAGCCCTTAATAATTAAACTGTTTATTCCGTGATATTGCGAAAAATACACCAAAATTCAGCGAATAAATGTTTATATGTTCGGTTGTTGCATCGCTTTTAACCGACGTAACGCTTTTAAACGACGTAAGGAGTGAATTGCACGACAATTTTATTCCAACCCGTTGAATTACATAGTATTCTACAGAAGGTGTGAGCGATAGGCCAAACCTCGTGGATGGCCATTTGAGGATCAAACTGGAACTTTCGGGTACATTTCCGGAGGTATTCCAAACTGTATTGTCAAATGTAACAGTCCGATCTCCGGTACGACTGACAATGACAGGTGCTATTCCGAACTGTAACCTGAACCTGTTCCGCCATCCTGTCTCACGGTATGGCAGAAAAAAGGTGGCATTCAGGCCGGCAGTAACCATCTTCTCGTTGTTCACTTTAATAATTGCAAAATCGTTGTCGCCCTGCTGAGGGACTCCCGGCAAAACCAGCGATCCCTCGATCCCAACTTTCAAATAGGGTAGAACATTATACAAATAGTCTGCGCTTACCGATATTGCGGTATTGTCGATCCCTTTCGGGAAAAAGAGGTGGTCGGGCCCTCCGTAAACGACTTTTCCAGCCGAAATGCTCAGAAAACTCCTGGTATTGACAATCTGACCTTTTGATCCTGTAAAAGTAGCGAAAAGCAGGATAATTGGGAATATATATTTTTTCATGTGTTTATAATTTGTTTTTTAGCGGCCACATGGAACTCACCATGAGATAATCATGCTTCAGTGTGTGATTGGCTCCCATGGCTCGTTTCATTCTACTGATTATCAAGGATTAAATTTATAAACATACCCTTCGTTGATGAAATAGATATTCCCTTTCCCATCGGGACAGAAATGGTAATTTACATCAAAATAGAGGATCTTGGGAGTCATGGAAACAAATGTCTCGTTTCCTGTAAACCTGTAAAAATCGTAATACATATCGCCGGTTCCCCTCGGTTTAGCACAAAAAAACATCTCACCATCCTTTTCAAAGATATAGCGCAGGGAATTTTCATACCATCCAGGCATGGATATTTCCTTGATTACCTTCCAGTTGGTTGTTGAAACAACAGCAATCCTTCCCATATAATAATCACAGAAATAGAGGTTTCCGTTGGCGGAATGGATAAAATGGACGAAGTAATAGTTCAATTTGACATTGCCCAACAAATTCCATTTTTGGTCGAACTGATAGATATCGCCACTGGTTGAAATGGCCAGCAGGCGGTTGTTGAAAACACCAAAACCTGACAAAACAAAATCATTTGCAAGCCCATCCTTGCCCATTTCGTCCCAATCCTCAGTTACTTCGTTGAACGAGCAGATGACATACTGGCCATTTTTCACAATGTTCATATAGGTCTTGTTTTCAAAAAAGACCGGCTGATGGTCGTAATTGTAGTAACCCGATTTCACCCTAATTCTTCCGGTCGATAAGTCAACAATCCTCATATCACTGCTTTGTGGAATATAAAGCTTACCATTTGTGGCAAAACCACATCCAACGCTTGAGGATTGACCCATTTGATCAGTCAACCTTGAGTTGTAACTGAAATAGTCCTTGCAGGTTAAGTTCCCTGAATACTTATAAGTGTTGTTTTCGGTTTTTATATCAACCTGATAATCACCACTTCCTATAATCCTCCCATTGTTAATAATTTGCAAAGTATTGCCGGCCGTTGCATCACTAAGGCTCCTCAAAACAAATGACCTTCCACTTTGAAGATGAGTAAACTGATAATCGGTAAAGACGGGCAAATTTTTCCCCTTTACCTGTAACGTGATATCCCTGTTAAAAACGGTTGGCGAAATAGATTCTATTGAAGGTGCTGCGACCGTAAAAAACTCAATATTTGAAAAGCGCCCGGAAGCATAGAGCTGCAAAGAATAATTGCCCGGTTCAAGTTTTCCAGAGTACCACCAATGGTCGGAAGATTCGTAACTTGACAATGAAAACGAACGGCCATCCACGGCTTTGATCAGATGTCCCTGTCCGCCTCTATTAAAATACATCCCTTCAGATGTCCAGGAAATTGTTTCACAATAGGTGTAGCTACTCTTTACCAGCTTTTTAATTACAGGGGACCCATGAACCACAACGACTTGATCGACTGTGGAATATTCTTTAAAAGGCCAAATGGGCGAATTTTTACCGAATTGGACATCAATTGCAAAACTCATTGCCTGATAATTACCCCTTAAAACAAAAGCCAAGCTATCTTTCCATTTATGGGTCACAATCAATGAATTGACCCCGTAATTCAGAATGAGTATAGGGTCCATATTCTTTATATCCAGGAAGATCCTCCTGAAATCAATGTTCTTTGCATACAGCTTGATGGTATCCCCAATATAGGCGGAGCTTGGCTTACACGACAGTATGGCCTGCTCGATGTAGTGAAAATTACCGGTAACTGCGTAACTTGTTGTAAACCTGTTCAATTCCACTTTGACTGATTTTTCAGCTTTCAGATAGGGGACAACAAATGAAACTGACTTTCGGGAAACATTGACCATTTCTGTTTCCTTTCCATCAAAAAGAATATGGGTGTTATAAATTGAAAAATTATCTCCGCTGATACTTACCGTATCGGGATACGATCCTTCTGTTTTCAAAATCCCTGAAATGACAGGTGCTGCCAGTTGAAACGAAACCCCTTTGGTGCTTTTGTTCCCGTTCACATTCACAAAAACAGTGAGTGGCCCATCCTTGACGATAGGAACAACAGCAAATAATGTATCTTTTTTGATCCACACATTGGTCGATGCCAGATCATTGAAGAGGACTTCATTCCCTTTCCCAAAATAGTCGAAGTACTTCCCAGTAATTGCAATGGTATCGCCCCATAATCCTTTATCAGGGAAGACCTTAGCAATTTCGGGTGGTAGTACTTTATTTACCTGGAATTCAATTCTATTCCCGAGAACTTCATAGTTATCGGTTTTAGCCCATGCCCTCACATAATATTTAACATCCGGTTTCAGGGCCATGGAAACAGTCACTTGAAATTTGGACGGCTCCCGGTCCGAACCGGCAGGAAGTACAACAGGGTTTTTAAAACTGATATCGGTATCAAGATGAAAACCATATTCAATAGACCGATAACTTCCAGATAATATGAACTCCCCGGAAATCGAAATCCCATCACTAGCTATTACCTGGTCTGTCCGTAGAAAAGGTTTTACTTCGGCAATTGGCCCTTCACGTTTGCATCCGAATAAAGTCAGTAAAATAATTAAACACAATAGTATCCTCATAATTAATACTTTATGTTTCCATGAAAATTTGGATCGAACAAACCAGATAATGGTAGCAAAGTGTTTTGGAATTCATTTGATTATGGTTTTGAAGGGTCAAACTCCCATACAATATTTGAATTGGCACTGTAGTTGGGGTCACGCCCTCCAACAAAGTAAGCCTTGTTGCCAATCGTGAAAACCGATGGATAATACCTGAAAACACTATCGGGAACCCTGATTGTATTGAAATATCCGTTTGAAGGATTGTAAACATAGACCACATTGTAGAGTGACCAAATATAGCCTGTTGATCCAAGATGAAATGGAAGCAATTGGTTAGTATTCCCATTAATAGATGTGATATTTGGCAATTCGTTCCACGTTGATCCATTGTACTGGAAAGCTCTCCAGATGCTCAATTTGTAAATTGAATTATCAATACTCAAAATCACATCGCGTGTCGAAATATCGGGTATTTTTAATTCTTCTTTCCAGCTATTTGTGATCACATCATAGCTCCAGCAATCTTCGAGATAGATTTCATAGCCTATCTGACTTTCCCCAGGATCAGGATAACGCATTCCCGCACCCATATAAATGCGGCCATTTGAAACCCATGAAAGTGCATCCTCCCTTGCCTTACCACCATAATCGGCTAGCTTTGACCAACTATCCGCTATCGGATCATATTGGTAAAAATCATTGAAACTAACATGTGAATCATAAACATTCCCTAATCCGACATAAGCTTTGCCATTCATGACGATGGCTGATTCACCGATTCGACCTACTCCCGGGAAATCGGCTTTGCGGGCCCAGGTTTCGTTTTTGGAGTCATATTCCCAAAAATCTTTGTAAGTACCATTTCCAGCTCCAAGTCCAAAATATCCTTTATCCCCAATCGTAAATGCAATACCAGCAGACCTGAAAGTCCCAGGAAAGAAATTTTTTCTTGTCCATTTGCTTTTCCAGTCGATCTGAAGGTCTTTGGAAGCTTTAACTGATAGTTCCCCTACATTGATGGTGATTCCTACCCCTTTGATGACCGATATATCATGGTCTGGAACAATGGATTCAGGGAATTGAACGACCAACCTCTGAGTCGAACCCTCCAGGACTACCGCTTCGACGCCATCGATCTGGACCTTGTTGTAGCCTATTGCCGGATTGAAATTCGCACCGGTTATCGTTACAATTCCAGTTTGTAGGTGAATAGAGTCTGGTGTGAAACTGTTGATAACGAGATCCTTCAGTTTCAAGGTCGTGCCTGAAGCTATAAAACCGGTCGGACCCTTCACGTTCACTGTCGAGGTTTTAATGCCATAGGAAATAGGCATGACAAATTTGATCAGATTTTCGGAGCTGTAGGCAAGTACCATCTTCAGCTCATTCAGATTGACTTGTGGAGTTATCCTTTTGGCAATCAGATTAGTACCCCTGATGTAAATGGTATCGTTAAAAGTTACTGTTTCAGGTGTAATGGATGCAATTGCCGGGACCTTATAAGCAAACGAATTTCTGCTCACAATTGTGGTGCCCAGGATCGAAACCGTTAGATTCGGTGTAAGAAAGTTGTCTTTATCAGGGACAGCAAACCGGATGACCGAATCACAAATGGAAGCAACAGTGACTTGCAATTCACCGATTTTTACAACCACATCTTTGTTGATCGACCTGAAATTTTTACCTGTAATCTTTATCGTATCCCCCCAGGTTCCGGTTTTTGGCGTAAAATCAAGGATAACAGGTGCATCGCTTCCCTCACTTACAAAACTCACAAATTTACCGTAAACAAGGGTGGTTGAAGTTTTAAGATAAGGTTTCACATAATAGGTAACCCCTTTCAACAATGCCGAATGGATCTTGGCACTGAACCTGTTGCTGGTTAACTTTCCCTGAATTATTTCCTGGTCGTTTGTATTGGTAGTAGGACTGGTTGTTTTGGCCCACACAAAACCATATTCAATCACATCGGCAACATTGCCGGAAATGATCTCCGCGTTAAACACTGCCCCCGAGGCTGTTACATCTGTTACTTCAAGCGTATTTAACCTTGGGTACTCCCTTGAAGCAACCTCTTCTTTGCGGCAAGTTGTCAACCCACAGCATATCAATAATATATAGAATATAAATTTGAGTTTTTTCATAGTAGGTACGAGTTGTCAAAAATAAAAGCCTGCATTGATGTGGATCGTTTTTAAGTGTGTCGAATACAAACCGATGTCAGGGTGATCGCCCATTCCAGCAGAATTGCTGAAACCAATGTTGATGAACGGTACGTATGTTTCTAATTTACTGTAATCAAAGCCAAATTCAAAATTGTATCCTACAAGTAGATTTGACGCCTTTAAATCGGTGTATTCCTGTGTGGTAATGGTTGAATTGGAATAATTTTCCTCAATCCTTCGCCCATCAGATTTAAGGAACCGGATCAGATTTGCACCAATCAGAAAAGTTGGCCTCAAATTTCCTTTAGGCCATGTGTATTTGAACCCTCCTTTAAATTTCATTGAAGAGGTGTGAAGATGGACCTCCTCAAATGCCCTATTCGATTGGATGTAACCTGTTCCGTAAAAGTAATTCTTTGCAAATTCGGCAGAAATCTGAAACGACATCTTTTGATTCAGATCGGGCATGCAGGCATTCATCAATAGGCCAACAGAAACAGAACTGGCCATTTTAAAACTAATATCTTCATAAACAGCAATATCTGTAAATTTTAAAAGAGTATTGTTCATCGATACAAATGGAGAAAACCGATAACGCATAACAGGCAATTGTTTTTCATAAATAATGCACTTTTCACCATTGCATTTAATGTCGTGATACCTCTTAGAAATATCGATCAATGACTTATTTTCAAATTTTGCCCTGTTGATCAAGGGAAATATTTGCGGACAGTCGCTAAATGCTATTTTGAGCAGCCCCACAAAATTCTTCGATTCCTTGATATAATCGATCCCTTCCACCGAAATAGTCCTGCTTTGGTTGGTCAGTTCGATTAATTTCCCATCCGATTTTTCGATAAAATAGTGATTTTGAGATATATCAGCGTAAAAATACAAATCAGAAATACCATTGACCAAATATTCCAGAAATATTTGGACTTCCTGATCGTTGATCCTGATGCTTCTGGAAATGTAATATTTGCTGTCCACAAACCGGTATCCTTTGATTGTAAAGGGGGTAAATTCCTGAACTGATGAATTCAGGTCGGCCTTAAAATCGCATCTTTTTGCATTGCGGGTGTCGCCCCGGTAATCAATTAATCCATGAAGGGTATCATTCTCATTGGTAATTACATAACCCGGCCTGAAAAGTGTTTGCCCTTGTAAATCAGATAGATACAATAAAAGCAAAAATAACAGGCATGCTTTTGATAATAAATTCATAGTAAGAACGTTACAATATGTACAATTTTATGTATATGTGTCTGGTTGATTAGTTAAATCCAGAGAACAAATATGATTGGATAAATTTAGAATAATAATGATATTATTAATAAATTTCAATTCAGCGTTAATTTAAAATAATTATTAATAATGCAAAACCTCCTATAAACCTGACAGCGTCTTTAGACCTGTCAGCGTTTATAGGAGGTTCAGGATAATATAATCTTTAGACCTGTCAGCGTTTATAGGATGTTCGGGATAATAAACTTCACTCTTTTAGAACCGGATATTGTATTTTACCTTAAACCGTAATGCATTGTCATCCATAACATAGCGCTCCAATGGTTGAGAAATGCTGGAAGTCCACACAATATAGATCTCGTTGCCAGGAATAATGATCCACTGAAACCGCGACTGGATACCAATGGTTTTAGAATAGTTGTCGTATTGCAGGTAATTATAAAGTGTCACTGAAGGACTGAACAGGATATTGGCATTCACCTGATAGATACGCGCCGTAAAATTGCCATCCGGAAGGCTCACGTCATTTTGTTTGTATTTTACCCCAAGAAAGAAGGGTACTACCACTTTGTAGTTGACGCCAAAGTTAAAATCTTTGCGTGACCCGTTGTAAAAATCGCCCCAAACATAGGAACTGGCCACAGCAAAATTGCGGCTACCGGCTGACAGGAAATTCAGCGTATTCCGGTAAAATTGATACTGTCCAACCGGGATCACATGGGTTGAAAAGATATTGAAAGCTTTTTCGAGGTTTTCGGTATTCTGGCTGACCGACCATGAAAACTCTTCGCCCGATTTAAACCGAAGATAGATTGGTGCAATATTTATAGACCTGGTTTCCAGTATATTGGAAAAATTAACGATGTGGTCAAACCCAATCCCGGTATAAACCTGCATAAGTCCCCATTTATTCGGCCGTGGCCCTATTTTTATATTTCCATACGACTCCTTGATATTTGTCCTCGGAACAAAACCCATTCCTGCGACAAAATTCTCACCAATTTCGTGATGCCCGATATTAAAATAGAGGTAATCGTTCGGATAACTGATGGTTGCTCCCCACGATTTGTCGTGGTCCGTTAACCCTTTTGTATTCGATTTAAGACCAAACATGATCAAGGAAAGGTTTTTGTTCTTCCTGAATTTTGATGTAGCGAGTTTCATATCAATACCACCTACGACGTTTTCCATTTGCGAAACGGCATTTCCATAAGTCCCTATCACACCTATTGACGAGGCTTGTCCAAGGTTACGTGAAACCCTCGCAACAGAAAAATTGGTGTTTCCGATTGAGTGGTCGTCGTTGACATGCATCACCCCGATATTCCAATTGCCAATGGTACCGGTCAATTTGCCGGCATAATTGATTTGTATAGGCGACCCATTGTTATTGAGGCCCATACGGCGTGAAAAGAATGGGATGATCGCCTTGCCGTAAGGATTGGAATCGTCGCCCGAAATGCCAAACAAAAAATGGCTGGATCCATCCAGAAAAAAGTCCCTCCTTTCGGGAAACAACAGGTCGAAACGGGTAAGGTTGATCTGTCTGTCGTCAACGGCAGTTTCCGCGAAATCGGTATTGATCGACACCAATGATTTTAAACTTGGTGTAATCTGATAAAATATGTCCACCCCCCCATTTGCATGGTAGTTGTTTTTAACGTCGGGTTTAATGTCCACTCCTCCTATCGCATAAGGCGCAACATCAAGCCCTATCCCCTGGGTAATATTTTTGATCCCTTCGAGCAGACCGGCATCGGAGACCTGGAATTTAAAGTTGTTGAGATTTGCCGATGGCCAATAAGAGGATTCCATTTTCCGCTTGATGTGCCTGATAAATTTGATTCCCCATGTTGAGAGGTTTTTGTCGAAACCTATTGTTTTAAAGGGAATTGACATTTCGGCTTCCCAACCATCAGCCACAATCCGGGCTTTTGAGATCCAGACACCATTCCAGTCTTTGTTGAATACAGCCCCATTTTCACTCACGGTAGCATCACCAAAGGAACCGCGCGGCCCAATCTGGAACCAGTATCCATTGCGGTGGTCAAGGTAGGTATCCAGGATAACCTGCACCCTGTCATCATTGCCGAGACTGGCATCGCGAGCCAATTCTTTGGCCGTAATTTTTTTAGGATCGTCATAACACTTTACCCCAACATACAGATGGCTTGCATCATAACAAACATAGAGCACTGTTTTTTCAGAAACAGGTTGCCCAAAATTGGGTTCGCGCTGGTACAATTGATCAATTTTGGCTGCAGTTGTCCAGGCCTCATCGTTCAGATGCCCGTCAATAGTGGGAGCTTTTGTAATAAAAACAGCTTTTATGGAAGGTTGAGAAATACCGATTGAAGAAACCAGCATGAAAAAAAGGAAAAACCGCGATGTAAGACTCATCATATTAGAAAGTTTGTTTTCAGCCGCCGAAAGTAGGGAAAAACTGAAACATTCTCTTACGGGGAAAAGCGTTATTTTTTTGATTTTATTGATCCATAAAATGTGGATAGCGTCTGGCAACTGGCGGCTGGCTGTTCGTGCTTAAAATAAATTTGGATTTCTGGATTTTGAAAGTTGGGCCAAAATGCTGCTGGCAACTAACGGCTGGCAGAGCACTTTTGTATCTAAAAATTAAAATGCCACGAAGTTACTAAGCCACTAAGATTCACAAAGAAGTATCAATAAAGTTTTGGATTTCTGACAATCAAGTTCAGTAGCAGGTTCTAGCTTTGAACTGTGGCCAGTCGCCAGCAGCTAGTCGCCAGTCGCCGGTCTTCACAAATCCACATCCCTCCTGTTCTCCTTTATCCTGCTTTGTATTTTTTTTGATTCGATCCGTCTCTCGATCGAAGCCTTGGAAGGTTTTGTTCGGATTCTTTTTGTCTTTGGTGTAAGTGCTTTATTGATAATAAAATAGAATTTTTCGATTACCTTGTCCCTGTTTGAAAGCTGTGAACGTTCCGTTTGTGAAACAAGAACCAATTCTCCCAGCTTATTGATTTTATTCCCCAGCTTTTCAGCAATAATCGCCTTCTCTTCATCGGATAGTAAAGCCGAAGTCCCAACGTTGAAACGCAATTCCACTTTGGTGCTCACTTTATTTACATTTTGGCCACCTGGCCCGCCACTTCGCGATGCCTGAAAAACAAATTCATTTTCAAAGTTCCTGTCCCTGACGTCCATCTGACACAATTTTTCGCAATTGTAATCAAAAAATAAACCAGTTGACAGGTAAAATCATAAATATTATATCGGCATCAAAAAGTGTTATAAATTTGAGCGGTTTTTATTGTCTGTAATAACTAAGGTTCGATAACATACCTCTGGTTTAAGGATAAAAATGGACATATTAAAATTTAATAAGGTAATAAGGTTTGGTTTTAATGTTGAATATGTTACTAAGGTTGAACTGCAAAATAAGGTTTTAAGAATTATTTAATTGAAATGATGGATATAAAGATTGAACCACACTGGAAAGAGCTGTTGAACAACGAGTTCGAAAAACCCTATTTTTCTGCTTTGACCGATTTCGTCAAGTCGGAATATGCATCGCAGAAGATCTATCCTCCCGGACGATTGATTTTCAATTCTTTCGACAAATGCCCGTTCGATAAGGTCAAAGTTGTCATATTGGGTCAGGATCCCTATCATGAACCAGGACAGGCGCATGGGTTGTGTTTTTCGGTTCCAGACGGGGTACCCCCTCCCCCATCGTTACAGAATATTTTCAAAGAGATTCAGGAAGACCTGGGAATACCGGTACCCAAATCGGGTAACCTGGAAAGATGGGCCGAACAAGGGGTTTTCATGCTAAACGCGACCCTCACTGTGAGGGCACATCAGGCTGGTTCACACCAGAAAAAGGGGTGGGAGACCTTCACCGACCAGGTGGTCAGATTGTTGAATGATTCGGAAAACCACCTGGTATTCATCCTTTGGGGAGCCTATGCTCAGCGGAAAGGGGAATTTATCGATACAAAAAAACATTTGGTTTTGAGTTCAGTCCATCCCTCACCATTATCGTCCCATAGGGGTTTCTTTGGAAACCACCAGTTCAGCAAGGCCAATGCGTTTTTGGTACAACAAGAAAAAGAGCCCATCAGGTGGTAGGCTAAAATGCATCTGTTGTTATTGGCATAAACCATTCTATCTGCTTAACACAAATCACTGTTGGGTTCTGCTTCGCAGCTCATAGCAGAATGCAAGATATTTTGATAGGACACAACTTACATTCGTATAAATTTTGTTGCGGATGGAAACAGCAAAGGATTAATATTTATATTTACCAAATATAAGAACTTGTTCAGATTGGCTTATTCCCTAACGCGATATGTCAACTCTGGCCTAAATAATTGATTGCTTTATGGCTTTTAACGAAAATACAAGGGTTAAAATCCCTGCTATCTTGCATTTATGCAGATTGGGATATAGCTATATATCTCTCTCAAAAGCCAATTGGGATATCAACACCAATATTTTCCCCTCCATTTTTTCGGAAAGCCTTAAGCGGATCAACAAGGATATTGAAGACGGCGATGTAAGGAGGATGTTTGAAGATGTCTCCCTGGTGTTGGATAACGAGGATCTCGGGCAGGCATTTCATGAGATGCTGACCACTTCAACAGGAATTAAATTAATTGATTTTAAGGATTTTAACAATAACTCTTTTCATGTTGTCACGGAATTGACCTATAAAAACGGCGATGAAGAATTCCGTCCCGATATTACAATCCTTGTCAACGGCATGCCACTTGCTTTTATCGAGGTGAAAAAACCGAATAACCAGGAAGGTATACTCGCAGAAAGGAGCAGGATCAATGCCAGGTTCAAAAACAAGAAGTTCCGTAAATTCATCAACCTGTCGCAACTGCTCGTCTTTTCCAACAACATGGAGTACGACATGGAATCGATAGAACCGATACAAGGGGCATTCTATTCTTCCACCTCCTATTCTTCGGCAAACTTCAATTGCTTCAGGGAAGAAGAAAAACTTGATTTAAGCACGATTCTTAAACCTGAAAATGATGAACTTGAAAATTTTGTCCTAAAAGACAACAACCTGGCATCCATCAAATTTTCTCCCGAGTTTATCACCAACAAAGGGACAGAAACCCCGACCAACAGGATTTTGACGTCCCTGTTTTGCAAGGATCGTTTGTCAATGCTCCTCAAATACTGCTTTGCCTATGTGAACACCGAAACAGGCCTGGAGAAGCACATCATGCGTTATCCACAGTTGTTTGCGACCAAAGCAATCGAACAGACACTAGAAAAAGGGATCAAAAAAGGGATCATCTGGCACACCCAGGGCAGTGGAAAGACGGCACTTGCTTTTTTCAACGTGAAGTACCTGACCGATTATTTCAGCAATAAAAGCGTGGTTCCCAAATTCTATTTTATTGTTGACCGGATTGACCTGATGAACCAGGCAAAAACCGAGTTTACCAGCCGTGGCCTGATCGTTCATACGGTCAATTCAAAAGAGGAACTGCTCCTGAATTTCAGGCTTCGCCAGGCTATCCATAACCTTAGCGGTAAGCGTGAAATTACGGTTGTCAACATCCAGAAGTTCAAAGACGATACGGATGTTTTGAGGGCAAACGATTACGACATCAATTCGCAGCGGGTCTATTTTTTGGACGAAGTCCACAGGAGTTATAACCCAACAGGCAGCTTTTTGGCCAACCTGTTCAATTCCGACCGAAACGCGATCCTTATTGGCCTCACAGGGACTCCTCTGATTGGAAAAGACAGGACATCCCGGGCAATCTTTGGAAATTATATTCATAAGTACTATTACAATGCCTCAATTTCTGATGGTTATACGCTGAAACTTATCCGTGAAGGGATCGAGACCAATTATAAGATCGGATTGGCAAAGGCTTTGAAAGAAATCGAAATCCTCAAAGGTGCTGCAGATAAGCGGATCGTCTATGCCCATGAGAAGTTTGTCGAGCCGATGCTCCATTACATTGTGAACGATTTTTTGAAAAGCAGGGCGCGGTTCGGCGATCATACAATTGGGGGAATGGTTGTTTGTGACAGTTCGGAACAGGCGCGGAAATTGTTTGAAATCTTCATCAGCAAATACAACCCGACCCAAATGGTTTTTGAAGTTGTTGAGCCTTACAGTATCGCGGCAGAACCTTCTGTCGAATACGGCAATTATCAAAAAGACCACGATAAAAGCCTTACCGCTTCCCTTATCTTGCACGATGTTGGGACCAAGGAGGAACGCAAGCAGGAAGTGACAGATTTCAAATCGGGCAAAATCGACCTTCTTTTTGTCTTCAATATGCTCCTCACAGGTTTCGATGCCAAACGGCTCAAAAAGTTGTACATTGGTCGGATTGTCAAGGACCACAATTTATTGCAGACGCTGACACGTGTCAACCGGCCTTACAAAAAATTCAGGTACGGTTTTGTGGTTGACTTTGCCGATATCCGCAAGGAGTTCGACGCAACCAATAAAGCCTATTTCGATGAGTTACAGGGCGAACTGGGCGATGAAATGGAAAACTACTCCAACCTTTTTAAAACAAGGGAAGAGATCGAAGCAGAAATTAAGGAGATCAAAGAGAAGCTTTGGCATTACAATTTGAACAATGCAGAATTGTTTTCGCAACAAATCAGCCAGATAGACGATCGGAACAAAGTGCTGGAGATCAAAAAGGCTTTGGAAAATGCCAGGAACCTCTATAACCTGATACGGCTTTCGGGGCAATTTGAAATGCTGGAGAAGATTGATTTTACAAAATTGAACCAACTCTATAACGAAACATCCAGGCACCTAGATTTGCTGAACCTCAAAGATTCGCTGCAAAACAATGCCGACTCCACCAATTTGCTGAACATCGCCCTCGAAAACATCCTGTTCATGTTTAGGAAAATCTCTGAGGAGGAGATGGTCATTGCCGACCAGTTGAAAGACATGCTGCGCAAGACACGCGAAGCATTGGGCGGCAATTTTGACCAGAACGATCCGGAATTCGTTACTTTGTACGAAGAACTGAAACGGTTGTTCAACAAGAAAAATCTCGATGAAATTTCGCAACAGGAAATGGTCCACAACATTGGCTCCTTACAGCAAATATTGGACAAGGTAACGGAGTTGAATCGCAAAAACAACTTGTTGAAAGCCAAATATGAATACGACTCTAAGTATGCCTGTTTGCACAAACGCATTATGGAAAGGGGCAATATTTCCAAAAAGGAAAGCGAACTTGGAGAACCCCTTTTGGACATCAAAAAGCAGACTGACAACAAAGTATTGATTAACAGTAAAATACTAGATAATGAGAGTTATTTTAATAAAATGGTGATCCAGATGGTGGTCAATAGTTTCAGTAATAATAAAATTGAGCTTGACCCGGAATCGGCCCGGTACATCAACAATTGTCTGGTAAAAGAATACATGAACGAATATCAGGGAACACAAAAATGGTAACACAGGATTTTACAGCGCAAACGAAAGCTTTGATCGATAATCTGAAAGGCGTTTGCACCTCATATGGTTTGGGAAACGATGGGAATGAATTCAAGATCATCACCCAGGTTTTCCTTTATAAATTTATGAACGACAAGTTTGGATTTGAAGTTAAGCAAGCTGAACCCAAACTTAATAATGGGGGAAACTGGGAACAGGAAGTCGCTCAATATACTGAAATACAATATGAAACGTTGCTTATGAAAATGAACCCCGACAGTGCCAAACTGAAAAGGGAACATTATTTGTCGAACCTGCACAACAAGCAGAACGACGAAGAATTTGCGAAGTTCTTTGACGATACGTTGCGCGACATCGCGATTTTCAACAACGACATCTTTTCGGTGAAAACCGGAACCGGTTCAAAAATTACATTATTTGACGAGTTAAGTAATTATATTACAGATAGTTCTAAACGTGACGATTTTTGCAGGGCCATCGTCAATCAATTGGTGAATTTCAGTTTTGAGAAGATATTTGGCCAGAAGTTCGATTTCTTCTCGACCATTTTCGAATACCTGATCAAAGACTATAACAAGGACGGCGGCGGTAAATATGCCGAATATTTCACGCCCCATGCAGTTGCGCACATCATGGCATCGATTCTGGTTGACAGTCCGGTCAGCAACGTTACCGGTTATGACCCATCCGGAGGATCAGGTACTTTGCTGATGTGCCTGGCACATGCCATTGGTGAAGACCATTGCACGATCTACTCGCAGGATATTTCCCAGAAATCGTCAAGTATGTTGCGGTTGAACCTGATTTTGAACAATCTGGTCCATTCGATCCAAAATATCATACAAGGCAATACCTTGCTTATGCCCTATCATAAGGTTGGGGATAAACTGATGACTTTTGATTACATCGTTTCCAATCCCCCTTTTAAACTTGACTTTAGCGATTACCGCGACGATCTTGACAACAAGAAAAACAGTGAACGTTTTTTCGCAGGGATACCCAAAATTGCAAAAACCGATAAGGACAAGATGTCTATCTATCTTCTTTTCATTCAGCATATTGTATTTTCCTTATCTCAGATGGGGAAAGCAGCAATTGTTGTGCCCACTGGTTTTATCACCGCACAAAGCGGGATCGAAAAGAAGATCCGTGAAAAGTTGGTGGAAGAAAAGATGCTCCGCGGTGTTGTTTCGATGCCAAGTAATATTTTCGCAACTACCGGAACCAACGTTTCCGTTTTGTTCCTTGACAAGGCAAATACAAAAGGTGATATCGTTTTGATGGACGCTTCCAAATTGGGCACAACCGTGAAGGATGGGAAGAACCAGAAAACATTGCTTTCGTCAGATGAAGAACAGTTGATTATCAACACCTTCAATCAATATAAAGCAGTTGAGGACTTTACAGTCGTTGTTTCGTACGACCAGATCAAAGAGAAAAACTACTCGCTGAGTGCCGGGCAGTATTTCGATGTGAAGATCGAATACACCGATATTACACCCGAAGCCTTTACTGCCAGGATGGACAGCTTCCAAAAGAACCTCGATTCCCTTTTTGCCGAGTCCCATGCATTGGAAATAGAAATAAAAAAGCAGTTGGGAGGGTTGACCTATGGATAAAAAACTACAAATACGAAACAGCACCGCCGAGTTTCTTGTTTTTACAAAACAAGCCGGTGAAAGCACAATTGAAGTCCGAATTGAGGATGAAACTGTCTGGCTTTCACAGAAATTGATTTCAGTTCTTTTTGATGTTGAGGTCAATACAATTAATTATCATATCAAAGAAATTTACAAAATACAGGAGCAAAGCGAAAAGGCAACTATTCGAAATTTTCGAATAGTTCAATTCGAGGGAAAACGACAAGTGGAACGGGATGTGGAGTTCTATAATCTTGATATTATAATATCAGTAGGTTATCGTGTTAATTCAGACCGAGCAATGCAATTCCGCCAATGGGCCACAAATGTACTTCGTGACTTTGCGATACGTGGCTATGTACTTGATAAAGAGCGTTTAAAAAATGGGGCATTCTTTAGCAAGAAGTATTTTGACGATCTGCTAGCCGAAATAAGGGAGATCCGCGCAAGCGAACGCAATTTTTACCAGAAGATTACGGATATCTATTCCACAGCCATGGACTATAACAAAGATGCCTCGACAACCAAGACTTTCTTTGCTACAGTTCAGAACAAATTGCATTTTGCCATTCATGGACATACGGCAGCCGAATTGATTGTGGACCACGCCAATGCCGAAAAAGAGCATATGGGTTTGAATACCTGGAAAAATGCGCCCGAAGGAAAGATAATTAAAACCGATGTGTCGATTGCCAAGAACTACCTGAAGGAACAGGAGCTCAAATCCTTAGATCGGTTTGTGACCATGTATCTTGATTATGCAGAAGATCAGGCAGAACGTGGTTTTCCAATGACGATGACCGACTGGGCGCAGAAACTCAATGTATTTCTGCAATTTAACCAACGCGACGTGTTCGATAATCCGGGACGTGTTACAGCCGAAATAGCCAAGGCTTTCGCCGAAAATGAATTTGAGAAATACCGGGTGTTGCAGGATAGGCTATTTGAATCGGACTTCGACAAGCATATCAAAAATCAGTTGGGAGGGTTGACCTATGAGTAAAAACAATCCCATTATTCCAAGCTCCTTTGTCCAGGACATTAAAATCATCATTGGACAAGCCCGGACCCAAGCTGTGCGGAGCGTGGAGTTCCACAGGGTTCAGATGTACTGGAAAGTTGGGGAACGTATTTTTAACGAAGAACAACAAGGAAAGGAACGGGTCGATTATGGCACCTATTTGATCCGTAACCTCGCCAAAGAGCTTGAACCGGAATATGGAAGCGGCTTTTCGTACCGGCAATTAAATTGGTGCAGACAGTTCTATTGTGAATTTCCAATTGTGTCCGCACTGCGGACACAATTGAATTGGATGAAAGACAAAATTACAAAATGGATTCTTTGCAGCTTTACAAATTAGAGATTCCTCCCTTCGGTCGGAATGACCCATTTCGTTATAGGTATGGGATGAAAGGGAGTGGCCGGCAGAGCCGGCCACTCCCTTTCATCCCACTGAACAATAAATCGGCAGTCATTCCGACCGAAGGGAGGAACCTATTATTTAAAGTGATACAGTGATTTTTTAAATATTGTGATGCAACAATCAGTAAGTTATAATAAAATTACTGGTATAGGCGTTTAGACCGCCCATAATTTTTGTAATGCTACCTTTGTAGCATGGATGAACGAAATAAATTTAAAGGTGTGAACTCAATTAAGTTCTACAAAGAATTTTCAACAGATGAAGACTGTTTCCGCTACTTGGCTGATATCAAGTGGAACGGAGCGTTCTTTATTTGCAGAAAATGTGGTCAC